>ENA-OWPN01000103-OWPN01000103.1-human-gut-metagenome-genome-assembly--contig:-NODE-103-length-148310-cov-6.762005_pt1 | contig 148310 bp, 145 predicted proteins | sample MGYA00248266_ERZ651850 | MGnify/ENA primary metagenome ERZ651850 (study PRJEB26924, sample SAMEA4378296) | human gut metagenome | biome: human gut; feature: human-associated habitat; material... | reverse complement strand
CCAAGCAGCTCGACGAGCTGACAGGGAAACTCCTGGCAGATTACAACCGCGTCAAGGGAATCGAACCGGATGAGCCGGAAAAGACCTTCTCAGAGGTCTACAAGGCATTCTACGCCGATAAATTCACGGAAGGGCACAAATACTCAGCTTCAACTATACGGGCCATACAGGCCGGCTACAGGAACTGTAAGTCATTATATGATAAAGAATTCAGGGCCTTACGCTCAAAAGATTTGCAGGACAATCTGGATTCCTGTAATTTAAAGCATGCCAGTTTAGAATTAATCAAGAATCTATATTGTCAAATGTATAAGTACGCAGATAGTCAGGGCTGGTGCGATAAAGACTACAGCCAGTTTGTGAAAATCAAAAAGGATGATGATGATGAGCACGGAGTACCCTTCACGGACGATGAGCTTAAACTATTGTGGAGCAATAAGGGCGACGACACCGCGGATATGTTGTTAATCATGTGTTATTCTGGCTGGCGCATATCGGAATATCTAGAACTTGAAGTAAATTTAAAAGATAAATATTTCTTTGGTGGAAGCAAGACAGACGCAGGAAAAAACCGGACCGTACCGATTCATTCCTCAATCTTCCCTTTGGTTGAGAACCGAATAGAACAATACGGGCATATATTGGCCTGTACAGTAAAGGAATTCAGAGCGCAAATGGATGAACTGCTCAATCATCTCAATATACCAAATGAGCCAAAACATACCCCACATGACTGCCGTCACACCTTTTCCCGCCTTTGTGAAAAATACAAAGTTGCGGAAAATGACCGCAAACGGATGTTAGGCCATTCCTTCAAAGGAGATGTTACTAACAAAGTTTACGGTCACCGTGAGTTGGAAGATTTACGAGAAGAGATTGAAAGGATAAAAATTAATTTGTGACTTTATTGTGACCAATAAGCCCTAACAACATAGTAGAAAGTGGCAGGTTGCGGAATGCTTTGAAATCCCGTAAACCCGCATAAAACCTACTAGTTTCAACCATTTTAGTTTCAAAATCTTCCCTACTGGTAACCTCATTTATTTAAATTACTCTTAATTTTTATGATTTAAAATCAACGGTTTTGCGTTGGTTTACAGGCTACCCTCCACATACCTGCCCAGAAACCGGAATACCGCTTTCCAATACGCATCCCCGCCCGCCAGTGAGGCCTCCACATGCGCCGCGCCTTTCACTGCCAGGCACTCCTTCTGGCTTTTGCAGGCATCATAGAGCTCCTTCATCATTTTAAAAGGCACAAACCGGTCCTCCGTGCCGTGGATAAAGAAAACAGGCAGCCTGGTCCTGGCCACGCATTTTAATGCATCTGCATCCTTTATGCCGTACCCTGCCCTTATGCGGGCAACCAAATCCGCGCAGTATAAAAACGGGAAAGCCGGCAGATGGAATTGGGACTTCATCTGATATGACAAAACAGACCAGGCGGACGTATATCCGCAGTCTTCCACTGCCGCCTTTACATTGGGAGGAAGTTCCTCTCCCGCAGCCATCATCACGGATGCCGCGCCCATGGATACCCCGTATAAGACAATTTCCGATTCCGGATATTGTTTAATAAGCCAGCATATCCATTTTTTGATATCCAGACGGTCGTGCCATCCCATTCCCACATATGTACCCTGGCTCTTTCCGTGGCCTCTGGCATCCGGCAGAAGAAGATTAAAGCCCGCCTGATAAAAAGCCAGCGCTTCCCTTCCAAACCAAAGCCCGGAATCATCATACCCATGGACCAGTATAACCCATTTTTTACTTGGTTCCCTTTGCAGGCACAGATAGCCGTGAAGCCTTAAACGGTCAAAGGACAAGATTTCACGGTCCTCATATTGTTCCTTAAGCCGCCTCACAGCTTCACCTGCATTTCGTTTTGCTCCCAGCCTTTTTTCCGGCTTTTTTGCGCCGGGCGCAGGTTTTAACAGAGCTGATTTATCCGTTGACGCATCCAGGGCTATATGAAAAAAATATTCCCCGGCCAGCAGGCAGGCTGCTCCCGCTGCTATACATGCCGTACACGCCGCTGCTCTCCTCATCCAATACCGCCTCCTTAAAAATACATATCATCTTCCAATATACGATTTCAAACAGTTTCAAATGTCCATAAGGTTAAAAATGAAGATTTCCTGTTTTAACCAAAATACGAAGAACCTTCTAGTTTATAATTTTTGAATCATCACATAATAGGATTGTAACACAAAACAAGCCATGAACCACTAAACAATTTCATGGCAAATACAATACAAGGAGGCGTTTTATTATGTCTAACAATTCTAACAGAACAAATGTACCTGAAGCAAAGGAAGCAATGGACAGATTTAAGATGGAGGTTGCCAACGAGATTGGTGTTCCGTTAACCAACGGATACAATGGTAACCTGACTTCTGCACAGAATGGTTCCGTAGGTGGCTATATGGTTAAGAAGATGATTGAAGCCCAGGAGCGTCAGATGGCAGGTAAATAAATCCTACCTTTCTGAAGGATTTCTGAAGTAAGATTGTATTGTTGCTGGAAACAGCAGAAAATCCCCAGACTATGTGTGAAACACAGTCTGGGGATTTTGTCAAATCAGACTAATCTACATACACCACTTTTCCGGTGCGGGCCTTTTCTTCCTTTGTGTCGGCTGCATATCCAAGGGCGGCCATACCGTATACCTCATGGCCGGAAGGCACTCCGAAGGATGTCAGTATCCGGCGGATGTCCGGCTCGTCGCAGATTCCCTGGAGCTGGTTAATCCACACAGAACCGATTCCAAGGGAATGGGCTGCAAGGAATATATTTTCCATGGCACATGCATCGTCTTCCCTGCCAAACCGGCTCTGCTTTTCATTGGACGGAATGACCAGCACCCGGGGCTGGTACATATCATATCCCTGACGGTCCAGCGCCTTTTCTATGGCCGATGCCAGCATCTGGATTTTCTCCCTGTTTCTGACAACCGTGAACTGCCATGTCTGGAGTCCCATTCCGCTGGGCGCATGAAGGGCCGCCTGCACAATCAGCTCCAACTCTTCCTCAGGAATGGGCTTGTCTGAAAACTTTCTGGTACTTCTCCTGGTTAAAATCGTGTTCAATGTCTCATTCATGGTAAAACACTCCTTTCTCTTCCTGCTCTTTCCTTCGCCTTTTATATAACCTTAAATGCCCATATATTGCCTGCCGGCCCGACATCTCCTACAGGTTCAGCTTCTCATAATTGGTTCCCAGGTAATCCTCCACCTTCCGTTTCAGCTCCCTGTGCTCATCCTTTTCCAGCTGCGGGTCCTCATCCAGAATACGGTTCACCTCCTGGGAAACCTTTTTCAAAATATCGGCATCCGTAAATATGTCCGCCAGCCTAAATTCCATATCGCCGCTCTGGCGCAGACCAAAGATATCGCCCGGACCGCGCAGCTTCAAATCCTCTGAAGCAATATAAAATCCGTCGTTGGAACGGTTCAGTATATCCAGGCGCTCCCCTGCCCCTTCATCCCTGGAGCAGTTGACCATAATGCAGTACGACTGGTCCTTTCCCCTGCCAACACGTCCGCGGAGCTGGTGGAGCTGGGCCAGGCCGAACCGTTCAGCGTTTTCAATCATCATTACCGTGGCATTGGGCACATTAACCCCTACCTCAATGACAGTGGTGGATACCAGGACATGAATTTCTCCTGCTGCAAAGCGCTCCATAATGGCATTTTTCTCCTTGCCCTTCATCTTGCCATGGAGATACTCCACTGTAACGGAGGACGGCAGCGCTTTCTTCAGGGCCTTGGTGTAATCCAGTACATTTTCAGCCTCAATCATCTCGCTCTCCTCCACCATGGGGCAGATGACATAGGCCTGATGGCCCTCCGCCACCTGGCGCTCAATGAACGCATATGCCTTGGGACGGTAGCCCGGGTCCACCACACAGTTTTTTATGGTCTGACGTCCCGCAGGCAGCTCATCTATGACGGATATATCCAAATCCCCGTACAGAATAATGGCCAGTGTGCGGGGAATGGGCGTGGCGCTCATGACCAGCACATGAGGCTCCTGCCCTTTGCTGCTGAGAAGTTCCCTCTGACCCACGCCGAACCGGTGCTGCTCATCCGTAATAACCAGGGCCAGGTTGTCGTATACCACTTTTTCCTGAATCAGGGCATGGGTTCCGATTATGATGTCCGCCTCATGGCTGGCAATCCTTGCATATGCCAGTCTTTTTTCCTTGGCCGTCATGGAGCCGGTGACCAGCACAGGAATCTTATCAATTCCCTGTTTCTCAAAGAGGCTGGTCATGGATTCAAAATGCTGTCTGGCCAGCACCTCCGTGGGTACCATGAGCGCGCCCTGATATCCATTGTATGCAGCCTCCAGCAGGGCCAGAATCGCAATAATGGTCTTTCCTGAACCCACGTCTCCCTGAATCAGGCGGTTCATCACCAGCCCCTTTTCCATGTCGTCATACACTTCCCTCAGGGCTCTTTCCTGGGCCCCTGTAAGGGCATAGGGCAGACCGGACTTAAAGGCAGCCACCTCCTTTGCCTCCTTTATCACAAAGGCGGAATGCCGCTCCTCCCTGTGTTCCTTCAGACGCCTGACGCCTACCAGGAACATGAAGAACTCGTCAAACACCAGGCGTTTCCTGGCAAAGAGCAGTTCTGTCTGGTCAGCCGGGAAATGGATGTGCTCCATGGCATAATTGATTTCCGCCAGCTCATATCTGCGCCTTATATCCGGAGGCATGTACTCACGCTCCATGTTCCGCACTTCCAGGGCCGTCTGCTGCGCCCGCACAATGGTCTTGTTGCTCAGTCCCCTGGTCTGTCCGTATACAGGCTGCATGGAACCTGCCAGGGCCTCATAGCTCTCCGGTGTAAATACCTCCGGCTGCTCCATGACCATCCTGCCCCGTTTCTTAACCACCCTGCCCCGGAATACGTACTTTACGCCGGTCTTTAAATTTGCCCTCATGTAGGGCATATTATACCAGGATACCTGCAGGGAGCCTGTCAAATCCTTAAGCTGCACCGAGACAATCTGCATATGGCCCAGGCGCACAAGGTCGGCTCCCTTAACCAGTGCGGACTCCACCGCCATAATGGTCTGCTCCTTTAACTGCCCGATGGCCACCGGCGCCTCATACGCATCGTAAGCCCTGGGATAATAGGACAGCAGGTCATCTATGGTGGCAACTCCCAGTTTTTCAAATAATTTTCCTGTCTTTTCGCCGATTCCTTTTAACGAGTCTACCGGCTGTCTGTTCAACATGTGTCAGAATCCTCCGAAGGAAGTCATGCCTGTAATGCGTTCAGCCCCAGCTTGATGCATCCCATGATTCCCTGGTCATCATGAAGGCTTGCCGGGACAATATAGTTGTCCATGTCTTCCAGTTCCTTTGTCTTAATATAGCCGTTCAGCATGTCCTTCACCTTTTGGCGAATCATGGGGAACAGCTGCTCCTGATGCATAACGCCGCCCCCCAGAATGATTTTCCGGGGTGAGAGCAGCATAATATAGTCCACAAGGGCCTGGGCAATATAATAGCTCTCCATCTCCCAAACCTCCTGCCTGTCCACCAGCTCCACAGCCTTTTTGCCCCATCTGGCCTCAATGGAGGGACCGCTTGCAAAGCCTTCCAGGCAGTTTTTGTGATAAGGACAGATACCGCCCTCCGGGTCGTTCTCATGGCGCGCCAGAAGAATATGGCCGCCTTCCGGGTGAAGCATTCCGTGAAGGAGCTTACCATTGACGCAGACGCCCACGCCCACGCCGGTTCCTATGGTGATGTAGATAACGCTGTCCAATCCTTTGGCACATCCGTATGTCACCTCTCCCAGGCAGGAGCCGTTTACATCCGTATCCAGTCCCATGGGGACCTTAAGCGCCTCCTTAAGCCCGCCAAGAAAATCCTTATTCCTCCAGGCCAGTTTGGGAGTATCCAGGATATATCCGTATGTCTCTGAGTCCGGCTTTACATCCACCGGGCCAAAGGCAGCCACGCCCAGTGCCTCAATCTCCTTATCCTTAAAATATTCAATGAGCTTAGGTATGGTTTCCTCCGGCGTGGTGGTGGGTATGGATACCTGCTCCAATATGGTGCCGTCTTCCTTTCCTATGGCGCACACCATCTTTGTGCCGCCTGCTTCCAATGCTCCAATTAACATATATGCTCCCCTTTCTGAACTATAATTATTTCACTCTATACGTTTGAAACAATGTATCTGTCATGAAAATTATATCAGTCTTTGACTTCTTAGGCAACTAAATTTGTAAATGCCTTACAGCTCCATAGCCGCCGTCACAGCCCCATAATCCCCAATCTGTTCCCCCAGGCAGGAGGGAAGGATGCGGCAGGCATTTGCGCTGGCCCGAAGCGCCTCCTTATGCAGCTCCTTTTCCATCTCTTCCTTGAGGAAGCTGCCTGCCCTGGTATAGATTCCTCCCGCCACAATCCGCTCCGGATTCAGGATGTCCACCAGCACGGCAAGTCCTCTGCCAAAATACCGCCCCGACACTGCCAGGACCTCCCTGGCATCAGCATGTCCCTGTCCCGCTGCCTCCGCCACATCCCGGGCCGTAATGCCTTCCATCCCGCCCTCCTTCAGGTAAGATACCGTGCGTCCTGCCTTAAGTGCTTCCTCCGCCATGGACCTGGCCAGCCTGGCGATTCCTCCCCCGCTGCAAAATCCCTCAAAGCTTCCCGCCTTGCCGTATCCCACAGGACCTTCCTCTGCCAGCCGCACATGTCCGGCCTCCCCTGCCATGCCGCAGGCTCCTTCGTATAGCCTTCCGTTTAAAATCAGTCCTGCCCCCAGGCCAGTTCCAAAGGTAAGGAATACCATGTGCATACAGCCCTTTCCCGCCCCATACCGCCATTCAGCCAGCGCACAGGCATCTGCGTCATTCCTAAGCCTGACATCCATGCCCAGACGCTGCTCCAGATAAGACGCCGCCGGCACCTGGTCCCACCCTGGCAGGTTAGGAGGCGACAGGATAAGGCCCTTTTTACTGTCCAGCGGTCCTCCGCAGGAAATGCCGGCGCAGCATTCCTCCCTGGATACCCGGTGTTCTTCCAGAAATGCTTCCCCCATTTCCGCCAGACAGTCCAGCATCTCCCTCCATGCCCCGCAGGTGGGAATGGCTTTGCGCTCCAGGAATTCCACCTGTTCCTCACCCGGCCTGGCCAGAAGGACTGCTGATTTTGTTCCGCCTATATCGAATCCCAATACGTATTTCATATTTACCTCCTGTCTTTGTGTATACAAAAAACATCATATAAAAGGGCGCATTGCCGCAACCCTAATCCAGTCACGTCAATGCACCCCTTGGCTAATCATAATTTTCCATTAAGTACATGCAGTCCTTAAATACATCCCATATCCCTGCTTATTTTTTGCGTCCCAGAATCCTCATAATATAGACAAAGAGGTTAATGAAGTCCAGATAAAGCTGCAGTGCAGAGAAAATGGACGCCTTGGCTGCCATCTCCGGCATCTGGCCGTAGTATGCGTGGAACGCCTGTATCTTCTTTACATCATAAGCTGTCAGTACCAGGAACAGGAAGATTCCCACGGTTGATACAATGGTATCAAATGCACTCAAATCAATGAACATTGCAAAAATCCAGTAAAAGAACAGGAATACAAGTCCACCCAGCATGAAGGGACGGAGCTTGGTAAAATTAATATTGCCAAACCACCCAATCAAAGCCATAATTCCAAAGAACAGGGAGGTGATACCGAATACCATCCACAGAATCTCCAGGCTGAATGCAAATAAATATGCGCTGAATACAATACCGTTCAGGGCCGCGTACAGGAAGAATAAGCTTCTGGCCATACCCACGGACATCTTCTCAATCCTGGAAGAGAGATATATCACCACTCCCAGCTCAGCTGCCAGAAGGGCCAGAGGCCAGTACCGGAAGGAATATACATAGAAAATCGTTCCTGTCACCGCAAAGCCAACTGCAACAATAAAGGTAATCAAAAGTCCTGCAAACATCCATCCAAAGGTCTTTGCTGTGTAGCGTCCCAGGGAGTCTCCCTCCACCTGGACTTCATAGGATTTGTTCATCATGTTTTCATTCATAGTCATCCGCTCCTTTTATTTTAAAATATAAATGTAAATGCAAAAATCAGATTGATGATATAGCCAATGATGGCAGCTACCATGGCAATGGTACCCAGTATCACAGCAGCCTTTCCTATATTGCTCTTGCTGGAGCTTCGGGCCTTCTGTCCGAAGGTGATTCCCAGACCTCCCAGCACAATGCCGCCCAAAGGCGAAAGCAGCAGGCCCACCACAATTCCCAGTATAGAGAGAATCATGGCCGGAACAGCACACGCCCCATGGTCAGGCACCTCAATGGTGACCACATTGCTTCCCGCGCCTTCCTGTCCCTGGGGCAGGGGCTGATGGAGAAGGCGTATTAATTCCTCCAGGCTCTCCCGGAACATCTTCTTGGGCATGGCGCCCATGAATCCCTTGATGGGATTCTCCTTTTTCTTGCCAATCCAGGCTTCCAGATGAAAGTTTCCGTCTGCATACTCATACCGTATAAACCTTGCCATGGTCAGAAAGCCATCCCCTTCCTGCCAGACCTCCTGCCCTTTGTGGTTCTTTTTCTTAAAGCCGTTTTTAGTGAGGAAATCCTCCATCATGAACTGCACAAAATCATCCGGCTGGTTCAGTACCTCATCTCTTGTCCATCTAGCCATTTTCTTTCCTGGTTCCTCCTTTGCCATCCTCCTTCTACTCAGCAGAAATCAGATAGTAGTATATTGGCTGGCCTCCGTATTGAAGCTCGATTTCCTTATCAGGATACTGTTCCTGCACCTGCTCCCTGAGAGCCTCCGCCTCATGTCCGGGCACATCAGCTCCGTAGTATATGGTCACAAGTTCGCACTCTTCATCCAACATCTCTTTCATGGCGTTAAGGGCAACCGCATCCACGGATTTCCCCACTGCCAGCATACCATGGTCTCCCAGAGCCATGATATCCCCTTCCTCAATATCGGTTCCGTCAATATTGGTGGTTCGGACTGCGTAGGTAATCTGGGCCGTCTTTACATTTTCCATCTCCTCGGTCATGGTCTGGGTATTTTCCTCCGGTCCCAAATCCGGCATAAAATTGACCAATGCTGTGATGCCCTGGGGAACCGTTCTGGAAGGTATAACAATAATATTCTTATCTTCCGTCAAATCCCTGGCCTGCTGCGCCGCCATGATGATGTTCTTATTGTTGGGCAGGATGAAAACAGTATCTGCATTCACCCGGTCAATGGCCTTTAACATATCCTCTGTGCTGGGATTCATGGTCTGGCCGCCTTCAATCAGGCAGTCGGCGCCAATGCCCTTGAAAATATCGCTCAGGCCTTCCCCGCTGGACACGGCTATAAAACCGTATTGCCTGCGCTCTTGTGCCTCGTTTTCAGACGCCCGGTTCCCGCTGTCCTGCTCCCCGGCAGCCTGTTCCCTGGCCAGGCGCTCTGAATCCTGGATAACACGCTCCTGGTGCTCCTCCCTCATGTTGTCTATCTTCATGCGGGATAAAGAGCCGTAGGCCAGAGCCTTTTCAAAGGCCAGGCCGGGATGGTTGGTGTGCACATGCACCTTCACGATTTCATCGTCCGATACCACTACCAGGGAATCGCCGATGGATTCCAGGTATGACTTTAACTCCGTCTCGTCCTTGTCCGTGTAATCCTTTTCCAGGTTTATGATAAATTCAGTGCAGTAACCAAATTTGATATCCGCTGTATCGATGTCGGTCCTTGCAGCGCCTCTGGCTGCCGCACCGGCTGACGGTGGATTCCGCCTGCCCTGGACCGTGTCCAGTGAAAAGTCCACTGTCTTGCCCAGCAGGCCGTCCACGGCTCCCTTGACCACCTGCATCAGGCCCTGGCCGCCGGAATCCACCACTCCCGCCTGCTTTAACACGGGAAGCATCTCCGGTGTCTGGCTCAGTACATAATCGCCGTACTCAATGACTTCCTTTACAAATTCCTCTATGTCATCTGTCTGTGAAGCCATCTCCAGGCCCTTATCCGCCATGCCCTTTGCCACGGTCAGGATAGTTCCCTCCTTTGGTTTCATGACAGCCTTGTATGCTGTTTCAGTACCCCTCGCCATGGCGTTTGCCAGGATGGTGGTATCAATCTCTTCCACTGCTTTTATTTCTTTTGTAAAGCCTCTGAGAAGCTGTGATAATATAACTCCGGAATTTCCTCTTGCCCCGCGCAGGGAACCGGATGAAATGGCCTTTGCCAGCTGGTCCATGGTGGGATTCTCAAGCTCCGCCACTTCCTTTGCCGCCGCCATAATGGTAAGCGTCATATTTGTTCCCGTATCCCCGTCCGGCACGGGAAATACATTCAGTTCATTAATCCAGTCCTTCTTTGCCTCTAACCCCTTTGCTCCTGCCAGGAAGGCATTCTTAAGCATACCGGCGTCAATCGTACTTATACCCACAAGTTACTTCCTCCTAGTCAATCACTCTAACACCTTCCACATAGATGTTGATTTTCTCAACCTCCATGCCGGTGAATTCTTCTACCCTGTATTTCACGCTTTCAATCAGGTTGTCAGACACAGCCGAAATACTGACCCCATAAGATACGATTACGTGAAAATCAATGGATATCTTATTATCATTGATATCCACATTGATCCCATGAGTCAGACTTTCTCTCTTTAATAGTTTAACCAGCCCGTCCTTCATACTGACTGCTGCCATACCAACAATACCAAAACATTCAACTGCGATGGTTCCTGCATATAAAGCAATCACGTCCGGGTTAATCTGGATTTCGCCCATTTTATTGCTGATTCGTCCCTTCATACACATGCCTCCGTTTCTTTACTAGAGACAGTATACACTATTTTCTGAAAAAAAGAAAGAAATTTTAGTTTTTTCACTTGCAAAATTTGCAAACTTCTGGTATCATACATTTGTTGTGGATTTTTCTTAAAGAAAGAATCCAAGTAACGTGTTAAGGAGGTGCAATAGTATGGCTAAGTGTGCAATCTGTGAAAAGGCAGCTCATTTCGGAATTCAAGTGAGCCATTCCCATAGAAGGTCTAACAAGATGTGGAAAGCGAACGTTAAATCTGTCAGAGTCAAGGTTAATGGTGGAACCCAGAGAATGTACGTATGTACTTCCTGCTTACGTTCAGGCCTTGTAGAAAGAGCTTAATGAAACAGGACATATCACGGAAAAAGGCATTGCCTCTGTCATACAGACGGGCGGTGTCTTTTTTTGTGCTTTTTTTTATTTTTTCAGGAAACCGGTATCACGCAGTATCAAAAAAACAGGCTATGCCTCCTCGGTACGGGGTGCATAACCTGTATTTTATATGATACCGCTGATGTAAACCTCTTCCTCTTCGATACGCCATACGTTTATATTAACAACAGAACAGATTATATCCTAATACAAGGCAGCCGATAACGAACAGGAAGGTAAAGATTGTCTCCGGAATAAAGAGCAGCACTGCCATCCCAAGTCCGAAGCAGAACAGCATAAGCCCGCATATTCTTCTCATATCTTAATTATCTCCCCCATTCTGCAACAAGCTATATTCCATCATATGCAGAAAGGCGGCCCGGGATTCCTATTTCACATCCATATGTTCTGCCTTACCTGTATCGTAGGATGCCGCCGTGTCCTTTGCAGCCTGTACCGTTTCCTCAGACACAGGTGGTTTTCCGCCCAGGAACTTATTGATGAAATCCGGAGCCATATCTATGACCTTGGTAATAGCATCCTGGTTCTTTACATTGACAAGCTTGGTCACGCCTCCCTGAATCACCAGCACGGCGCTGGGGCTCATCTTGGCGCTCATGCCTCCGCCGCCCCGGTGCTTTTGCTTGACTCCCTCTGCAAAGCTTCCGGCCGCCATACCGCAGGTCACATCAATGAGAGGGACAATGATGGTATCTCCCACCTGTACCGGTTCCCCCACCACGGTCTTGGTGTTGACAAACTGGTCCATGCCCCTGAATAATGTGTCTATCGTAGATGTAAATTGATTTTCTGCCATAGTATGTCCTCTTCTCTATTTATTCCCGCGGACCGGCTGGCGGCGGGACAAAAATCCCTGCCGCCGGACAGACGCAGCGGGTGTCATATCACTTTAAAAAACCCTTCAGCATCCTGCGGGTATGCCCGTCAAACAGGACCTGGAGCACCAGCCAGAGGATTACGGATAACCGAATCCTCCCCTTCAGGCTTCCTTCTGCATCCAGTATCTTTTCATCGAACACGGGATACAGAAAAAGCTGTTTGTGGTAAAATGGATAAATAAGGCTGGCTGCCTGCAGCACCTGCCCCGTGGTATAGGGGTCGTCAAACCCAAAGGTGACGCTGCACCTGCCCTTTCCCGGCCAGAGATGCACAAGGAGACGTTTGGTCTGCCTGTAAAGAAGCCTTAAGGACGCCTGGTTTTTCTCATCCTCCAGCCACATTTTCTTTTCCTGGGTAAATTCCCTGATTCCCTTAAGCTTATCACAGATGTTCGCAAAAGAAAACTTAAGTTTTTCCAATATACCCCTGATGGCCTGCCTGATACGGCCTGCAAGGCCTTTTATTTTTCCGGGGATGCCCGGCCCCTTTTTGTCAGGCCCCGGTTCTTCTTCCCCTGTCCTGTTTTCTGTCCGGCCGGCGTCCGCCTCTCCTGCCAGCCCGTCACGGGGCTGTTCCCCGCCGGGCTGCCCGGCCCCGGACAGGCTATCCGTGCCTGTTTTCCCGTGTTCCTCCCGGACCTTCCTGTAATGCTCCTCATCCTGGTGCAGTTCCTCATACAGGGACTGTTCCTCATCACCCAATATGGTCTCCAGCCCGTCCTCCAAATCCTGGGCAGCGTCCTTGTCCCGGTTGTGCCACACCCGGAAACCCAGAACCCTGAGACTGCACACCAGGCCGCTGCCCTCATAGACAGCCCTGAATGCCAGGATATGGAAGAACCAGGCGGCCTGTACCGACAGCAGGAGCTGTCCGTGATAACTTCCTTCTGCCTTATACCTTACAGGGATGAACAGCACTGCCAGCAGAATAGCCAGCAGCAGTCCCAGGACAGCCAGCAGGACAATGCCTATTATCCTCAATATCAAAAGCAGAATATGAATCATCTTGCCTCCCCCAGGTATGCCATATATGATGTCCAGTCAAAACCATCCGTGTGACGGTACATATCATCCACCATGGCGCGGACCACCTCACATGCCTCCCTGTAGCCCTCGGCCACGCCTAAAATCAGGAAGTCTTCCGCCTTCCGTTCTTCCTCTGTCAGCAGCATCACGGGCCGTATGTCAAGTATATGATTCCCACTCTGAGGAAGAGTAATCACATAGGTGTCCGGCATGAGCTTCCTTTCACGGATTCCCATAAGGACCCTGGCCCGGTGCTGCCCGGCTCTGTCTCCCATATATAGATGCTCCCACCAGCGCATTCAATCATCTCCCTCTGTCTGCACGCCGGAGCGTGCCTGACCCAGCTCCCGTCAAGGCTCAGGACGTGTTTGAAAACTGCTTTCCGTCAGATGGCGGGAACGAATTTTCAAACAGGCCCTAATATTCTTCCGGGTCAAAGTTATCCTGTTCCATTATCATGCGTATGAGACGCATGGAAATCTCCTTTTCCTTCCCATCGGAACAGCTTCTGAGACTTCCCTCAACATAGAGGCGCACTTCCTCCAGGGAATCGAAAAAGACCGGCAGCCTGGACAGAATCTTGGACATAACAGCCCTGATAAGGACCTTTGGTTTTCCTTCCCAGGCAGCTGACAGCTCTCCGAAAAAGTGCTCCAGCTTTCCGGCCATCAGTTCTTCATCCACCTTCGGTTCCGGTCCGCTGTCCGGGCGTTCCAGGGACATAAAGGAGCTGTCCGACATAAGCAGGCCTATCTTCCGGAGAATTTCCCGGTCCTCATCCATTCCATCCGCCGCGCCATTGACATCTGTCTCCAGGCGCATCCACTGCTCAAAGTAAGCTTCCTGCTTTCCCTCCAGCATGGACAGCTTATCTGTCAGTTCCTGGGGAATGGCCGTTGCGGCCCCGCCCTCAAAAAGGGCATGCACCGATGACAGCATCCCCTGCAGCAGCCTTTCCTCCGATACTTCCATCATTGCCCATTTTCTGGAAAGCATAAGCACATACAGGTCATTTATCAAATCCATAAACAGCATCAGTTCCCCTGTGGTATCCAGGAGAATCTGCCCTGCCCGTTCCATCTCAGCCGTCAGATGCCGGTATTCCTCTGCTGTGACAGCCTTAAAATCCGTGTTCTCAAATTCCATGAAAATGGAGTGAAGGTCCTCATACCCTGTCTCCATATCCTCCGGCCGCACCAGCATGGCCTCAGACCGCAGAATATACAGCATATCATCCAGTCCGGAAACCGTTCCTCCTTTATAGACAGAGAGTCCCTTCTCCACCATGGCAAAAAACTTGTTCCTGGTAAGCCGTATGGGAAGCTGGCCCACCACGGACTGTATCCGCTCATTGACCACCATGCCCTGGTCTGTGTCCATGATATAGGCCATGATTTCCGCTGTCCATTCTTCCTCATCAATCCGGACATTTCTGTCTCCCATGAGCTGGGGCTCAAAACGTCCCTCCAGACGGTTCAGCACATATTCATATGCCTGGAACACATCCGTATAAGCGGTATTGGCCTCCATGGCCGAGGCCGTATCAGTTCTCAGGCAATCCAGTTCATCCAGCTGCGGATCCCCCTTAAGGAAACTCTTCAGCAGTGAATGGTACCTTTTGCCCAGTCCCTCCAGCCTACCGCTTAAAAGGTCCCCTTCCAGGATTACCTCATAGTACATATAATAATTCAGGGCCAGCCGCGTATATGCATAGTGGCAGGCCGCTGAAATCTGTTTCTTCATTCGTCTTGATTCCAAAATCCATTCCTCCAGGAACATTTTTTCACGAAATACATGGTTTTACCGGATGCCTAATGCTTACCTAACAGACACAGGCGCGCCAGGTCCAGCGCCTTCATCATGGCCTGTTCCCGTACCTTTTCGCGGTTGCCCTTAAACTGGTACCTTCTGACACAGGTATCTCCCCTCAGACAGCAGGCCATATACACCAGACCCACAGGCTTTTCCTCCGTACCGCCGTCAGGCCCCGCTATGCCCGTGGTGGCCACGCACAGGTCCGTACCGCTGGCCCGTACTCCGCCCTCGGCCATCTCCCTGGCTGTCTCCCCGCTGACAGCGCCATGGGCCTTTAAGGTGTCCTCCCTGACTCCCAGAAGGCGCATCTTGGCCTCATTGGAATATGTCACCATACCTTCCATGAATACATCGGACACGCCCGGCACATTCACCATTCTGGCCGCTATCATGCCTCCGGTGCAGGACTCGGCAGTACACATGGTCAGATGATTTCGTTTCAGCAAATCAGCCACCGCCATCTCCAGGCTTACCTGTTCATCCGTGGTGTAGACAGCTTCCTTAAAACGGTTTTCTATCTCCCTCTCCACAGGCGCAATGAGAGCCAGCCCTTCTTCACGGCTTGACGCCCTGGCGGTAATCCTCAAATGGACCTCTGCCGTCTTGGCATAGGTGGCAATCGTGGGATTGGTCTGGGCATCAATCAGGTCCAGGAGCATATCCTCCACCTGGCTCTCCCCATAGCCGCATATCTTCACCATACTGGATACCAGCACTGCATTCTGCTTTTTCTGGAGATAAGGGAACACCTGGCCGTTGAACATGGGATACAGCTCATTGGGAGGTCCGGGCAGCAGGATGGCTGTCTTGCCATCCTTTTCCAGAATCAGGCCGGGAGCCATGCCGTTTGCATTGTCCAGCACCCTGGCACCCCGGGGCACCGTGGCCATCTTCCAGTTATTGTCCGGAATATCCCTGTAAATATTATTACGGAAGAATTCCATCAGATGCTCCCTGGTATGGGCATCCTCCACCAAAGGCATCCCGAAGGCATCTGCGCAGACCTCCTTGGTCAAATCATCCTCCGTAGGGCCCAGTCCTCCTGTCAGAATGAGAATGTCGGAACGGGAAAGCCCCTGGCGCACCACGGACATCATCCTGTCGTAATTATCCCCCACCGTGACCTGGAAAAACAGGTCAAATCCAAGCATGGCGCATTTCTCCGCCAAAAACCGGGTATTGCTGTTCACAATATTCCCCATAAGAATCTCAGTCCCCACGGATATGAGCTCCACTGTCATGCTACATGCCTCCCTCTGTCAGGATTTTAATATTCTTTGCCACATAATCCACCAGGGATATGATGGTCAGGGCCACTGCAATGACAACCACAATATTGGTTACCAGCCTCAGGGCCGGAATATTGAAAATCAGCAGAATGACAGCCGTCATCTGGAATGTGGTCTTAAATTTGCCCCAGTAGCTGGCCGCAATGACAACGCCGTTGTCTGCTGCCACCAGACGGAATCCGCTGATGATAAACTCACGGCTGATAATAATAATGACCACCCATGCAGGGAGCTGCCCCAGCTCAATGAGGCAAATCAGCGCAGAGCAAACCAGCAGCTTGTCTGCCAGCGGGTCCATGAATTTTCCAAAATTGGTCACCAGATTGTATTTCCTGGCAATCTTGCCGTCAAACAGGTCCGTAAGGCTGGCCACAATGAACAGCACATTGGCAACAATACGCATGGTATAGTTATTGCCGTGGTCAAACAGCAGGGCCGCAACAAAAAACGGAATCAAACACACTCTTATAATCGTCAGTTTATTGGGCAGATTCATCATACACCTCTCCTATCAAATCATATTCAGCGGCTCCTGTTACCTTAACCCTCACAAAGTCGCCTGACATCAGTTCCACATCCCCGTTCACAAATATCAGACCGTCCACATTCGGCGCATCCATGTAAGTCCTTCCCACATAGGCGGGCTCGTCCACCACCTTTCCTTCTATGAGAACCGTAAGCACCCTGCCCACCATATTCTCACAGTGTTCAAACGCAATGTCCTGCTGCAGCTCCATGATTTCGTCCCTGCGCTCCTCCTTCACCTCCTCCGGCACCTGGTCCGGATAGGAACAGGCAGGCGTGTCCTCCTCGGCAGAATAAGCAAATACGCCCAGGCGCTCAAACTCCATCTCATTGACAAAATCCATCAGCTCTTCATGGTCGCTCTCAGTCTCTCCGGGAAAGCCTGAAATCAGGGTGGTCCTGATGGCAATATCCGGAATCTCCTGCCTGAGTTTTCCGATGCGCTCCGTCAGTTCCTCCTTGTTGGTCCTGCGTCCCATACGCTTAAGAATCCGGTCACTTGCATGCTGGATGGGAATATCCAGGTAATGGCACACCTTTTCCTCTGTCCGTATGGTCTCTATGAGCTCGTCCGTGATTTCCTCCGGATAGCAGTACTGAATGCGTATCCAGTAAATACCGGGAATCTTTGCCAGCTCCTTTAAAAGCCTTGGAAGACATTTCTCCCCGTATAAGTCTTTGCCGTAAAGGGTGGTTTCCTGGGCCACCAGAATCAGCTCCTTCACGCCTGCCTCCGCCAGCTGCCTGGCCTCCTCCACCAGCTGTTCCATGGGAACGCTGCGGTAGGGCCCCCTTAAATAGGGAATGATACAGTAAGTACAACGCTTGTCACAGCCCTCCGCGATTTTAAGGAAAGCGTAATGTCCGCCGGTGGTGACCACGCGCCTGGCCTCCACCTGGGGAAGCTCGCTTAAATCGTGGAAACAGGAAAGATGGGTGCCTGACCTGCCCTCCAGCACCTGCTCCAGCACCTTTGCCACCTCCTCATAGGAGGTGGTCCCAAGGATGGCGTCCACCTCAGGTATCTCATCCAGAATCTCCTGCTTATATCTCTGGGCCAGGCATCCTGCAACCAGAAGGGCCTTTAAATTCCCTTCCTCCTTATAACGGGCCATGTCCAGGATGGTGTTGACGCTCTCCTCCTTGGCATCGCCGATAAAACAGCAGGTATTGACCAGTATCACATCCGCCTCTGTCTCGTCGTCCGTAAAAATAACGCCCCGGCCGTTTAACAGCCCCAGCATCTTCTCTGTATCCACCAGATTCTTATCGCATCCCAGGGATACGCAAAATAACTTGATATTCTCCATATGAAAATGACTCCTAATGAACATTTAAGCCATCTCTGTCCGGGCAGCACCGGGAATGACCCAGAATGCTTCCCTGTACAGGAGACGGCTTATGATTTATGCGTTCTGCTCTTCCTCTTCCGTTGTCTCTTCCTCCGGAAGGATTTTTACCTTCTGGTGATACAGTTCATCGATGGCAATGGACAGCGGCTTTTTTCCTGCTGCTCCGGCAACCATGGGGTCCTCCCCTGCTATGAGCTGTCTGGCGCGCCTGGACGCCGCGATAACAATGGAATAACGGCTCTGTACCACCGGCTGCTCTCCGGGCTCAATATCGCTGTTTACTACGTTGATTAAATCGGTGTATGATGGATGTAACATATTACATTCCCCTTTCAAATTGTTATATGATTGTTAGAATTATTTTACTGTCTGTCATCCAGGTGATAAAGCTCCTCCCGCATCCTGCTCAGGAAATCCAGATGATAGCAGGTCTTACTGTGCTGCAGCGTAATGAGCTGATGCATCTGCTCCACACATGCGTCAATCTCGTCGTTAATCAGCAGGTAATCATAGGCCTCCATGCCCGACGCCTCCTCAGCCGCACGGCGGAGCCTGGCGTTGATAACCTCGATGGTCTCTGTGCCCCTGCCCACCAGACGGCGGCGCAGCTCCTGGGCGCTGGGCGGTGTGACGAAAATCAGCAGCGCATCAGGAAAGCGCTTCTTCACCTTAAGGGCGCCCTGAATCTCAATCTCCAGAATCACGTCCTTTCCCTCTGCCATCTTCTTCTCCACATAGTCCCTGGGCGTACCGTAGTAATGGTTCACGTACTGCGCGTACTCCACCAGACGCCCTTCCTCTATCATCTGCTGAAAATATTCCCTGCTGACGAAGAAATAATCCTCCCCGTCCTTTTCACCTTCCCTGGGCTGCCTTGTGGTGGCGGATACGGACAATGCATAATTGTCATACCGCTTTAGCAGCTCCTTCATGAGTGTTCCCTTTCCTGCTCCGGAGAATCCGGATACTACCACTAAAATTCCCTGCTGGTTCATGGTATGCTCTCCCTGACTTTTCAATGTACTTATTCGATATTCTGTATCTGCTCCCTAACCTTCTCAATCTCGGTCTTCAGGGCAATGGCCTTGTCCGAGATGGACAGGTCCGTGGACTTGGACAGAATGGTATTAGCCTCCCGGTTCATCTCCTGGGCAATGAAGTCCAGCTTGCGTCCAACGCTCTCCCCGCTTAAAAGCTCATTCCTGGTATTGTGTATATGGCTTCTGAGGCGCACTGTCTCCTCATCAACGCATATCTTATCCGCATAGATGGTAACCTCGGCCGCGATACGGCTCTCCTCCATGGCTGTGCTGCTTAAAAGCTCCTTTACCTTGTCCTCCAGCCGGTTCCTGTACTCTGCCAAAATCTGCGGGGAACGCTCTTCGATGAAATCCACCAGCGTCTCCATATAGTCCAGCTTGCCCAGCAGGTCCTTCTTAAGATGTTCTCCCTCAATCTCCCTGGACTCCACAAACTTGACAGCGGCCTCCTCCAGGGCTCCGGAAAGGATTTCCCACAAATGCTCCTCATCGTCCGGCACCTGTTCCATGGTAAGCACCTCCGGAAACTTGGCCAGGGCCGACACCTTCACATCGTTCTGGATTCCAAACTCATCCGACATCCTGTTAAAGTACTCCATATATTCAGCAGCCAGCGCCCGGTTGTACTTAAGACACATGTTGCCTTCTGTGTAATCCTCATAGTTGATGAATAAATCCACTTTTCCCCTCTGGATATATTTCTTAAGGAATGTCCGGATGGAAGCCTCAAAATAATTGAACTTCTTGGGCATCTTAATACTCAAATCCAGATATCTGTGATTTACGGCCTTCATCTCGACAGAAATCTTGTACTCGTCCGTCACATTTTCGCATCTGCCGAAACCAGTCATGCTTTTTAACATAACGAATGCCTCTCTTTCGCTTTTATCCATAGTTAGTTAGTATTATAATTCATCTGGTGAATCAAGTCAACAAATTGTTCAACAAAGCAATTTTCCCACAGGATGTATGAACCGTTACTTTTCTCAAAGAAGCACCACGGCCTTTTCTATTCCTTCAATTTATGGTATTCTTATATTCAGCGGCCCCGGCGCCCGGACATGCCATGGACTGGGAAATCCTTTCTTTCAGCCCCATCCCCATTTATACGGCGTTTCCAGCGTTAATACAGGCCCGACAGGAGTGTATATATCATATGGCATTTGACGGCATCACCATAGCAAATCTGGTTCATGAGTTCAAGGAAGCCCTTGAAGGCGGACGCATTTCTAAAATCGCCCAGCCCGAAAAGGACGAGCTTCTCATAGCCATTAAGAATAACAAGGAAAATTACCGCCTGCAGATATCGGCCAGCGCAAGCCTGCCCCTTATCTACCTGACGGACAAGAACAAGCCCAGTCCCATGACAGCGCCTAATTTCTGCATGCTGCTGCGCAAGCACATTGGCAGCGCCAGAATCGTGGACATCAGCCAGCCCGGCCTGGAGCGCATCATACAGTTCGAGCTGGAGCATCTGGATGAGATGGGCGATTTGTGCCGCAAAAAGCTGATTGTGGAAATCATGGGCAAGCACAGCAACATTATTTTCTGCAAGGAGGACGGCACCATCATCGACAGCATCAAACATGTATCCGCCCAGGTCAGCTCTGTCCGCGAGGTACTGCCTGGACGCTCCTATTTCATCCCGCAGACCGTTGCCAAGGAAAATCCGCTTACAGTCACCGGGGAAACCTTCCGCCGGACAATCGGCGCTTCCTCCATGGCTGTCCAGAAAGCCCTGTACAACCATCTCACAGGCATCAGTCCCATTATGGCCGAGGAGATATGCCACCTGGCAAGCATTGATTCGGACTACGGCGCTTCAGAGCTGTCCGAAGCAGAACTCCTCCATCTCTTCAACACCTTCTCACTGCTGATGGAGGATGTAAGAGAGGGCCGTTTTGCACCGGCCATTGTCTACGGAGAAGAGGGGCCGGCAGAATACGCTGCCTTTCCCCTGACCTGTTACCAGGGCGGCGCTTACCGCAGCCAGTCCTTCCGTTCCATGAGCCGTCTGCTGGAGGAATACTATGCCTCCCGGGACACCATCACCAGAATCCGCCAGAAATCCTCAGACCTGCGCCGGATTGTCCAGACAGCCCTGGAGCGCAACTACAAAAAATACGATTTGCAGCTGAAGCAGCTTAAGGACACGGAAAAACGCGAAAAATACCGCATATACGGCGAGCTCCTGAACACCTACGGCTACGAACTCACGGGCGGCGAAAAGTCCTTTACCTGCTTAAACTACTATACCAACGAGGAAATCACCATTCCCCTGGACACACAGCTGTCAGCCAAGGACAACGCCAAAAAGCACTTTGACAAATACAACAAACTAAAGCGCACCTACGAAGCCCTGACAGACCTGACAAAAGAAACCAAGGCTGAAATCGACCATCTGGAATCCATCAGCTCCGCCCTGGACATCGCCCTGGCAGAAAACGACCTGGTGCAGATTAAGGAAGAATTAATGGAATACGGCTACGTAAAAAAACGCCGTTCAAGCGACAAGAAGCCGAAAATCACCAGCAAGCCCTTCCACTACATTTCCTCCGACGGCTTCCACATCTATGTGGGAAAGAACAACTACCAGAACGAGGAGCTCACCTTCAAGCTGGCCACAGGCAATGACTGGTGGTTCCACGCCAAAGGCATCCCAGGCTCCCATGTCATCGTAAAGACAGAAGGCCGCACCGACCTGCCCGACCGTCTCTTCGAGGAAGCCGGCTCCCTGGCCGCCTACTATTCCAAAGGCCGGGACAATGACAAAGTAGAAATCGACTACATCCAGAAAAAGAACATCAAAAAAGTAGCCGGAGCAGCACCCGGATTCGTGATTTACCATACCAACTATTCTTTGGTGGCGGCACCGGAGTGTAAGTTGAATGAGGTGGGGTGATTTTAGTTTTATATTATAGGGGGATGGATACGGTACGTCCGCGGAGAGGGGGAGCCGGGATTGGGGACTGGTTCCGGAGGAGGTAATACTAAGGCCCTGACAGCACAAAATGAGGGGCACCGATGGCATTCACCCAGAATTTCTGAAGAAATTCTGGGTTCAGGCCCTCTCGAAAGCTTGCTTTGAGGCAAGCTTTCGTCCCCTCATTTTGTACCGCCAGGACCTAAGTATTACTTCTCCTCCTCCACAACCCCCCGCAGCCTTAACCCTCCCCGCCCTGCCCCTCCCTCTGGACGTACCTCTCCCACCACCCCCATAGAAAAAAGCAAAAAAACAACTGCCTGCCACAATTTCTTATGACAGCCAGTTGATTTTCCATTACATTAACAACTAATCCAACCAGTGAATTAGTTGTACTTGCGCTTACGAGCAGCTTCAGACTTTTTCTTACGTCTTACGCTTGGCTTCTCGTAATGCTCTCTCTTACGAATTTCCTGCTGAATGCCAGCCTTTGCACAGTTTCTTTTGAATCTGCGTAAAGCACTGTCTAAGCTCTCGTTATCTTTAACAATTACGTTTGACATCGCTCACACCTAACCTCCCTCCAGTTGTGTAATTGTGCATAATACAACTGTTTGGGTATTTTTAGCACTGCTATGATTATAGCATAAAAATACCGTACGTCAAGAATTATTTTATAATTCTTACATTTATTTTTAAATTTTATCTGCACACATATTATTTTGTCTGTTCTTCCACTGTCTCAACCGCCTTCTTAAGGGCGTCGTCAATACCTGCCGGATTCTTGCCGCCGGCCTGGGCCATGTTGGGGCGGCCGCCTCCGCCTCCGCCCACAAGACCTGCTATGGCCTTAATCAGGTTGCCTGCGTGGGCTCCCTTTTTCTGGGCTGAGTCTGTGGCTGTTGCCATCAGGTTTACCTTGCCGTCCTGCTCGCAGGCCAGCACAATCACGCCTTCTCCCAGCTTGTCCTTTAACTGGTCGCCTAAGTTCCTCATGCCGTTCATGTCCACTCCGGCCACCCTGGCAGCCAGAACCTTCAGTCCGTTTACTTCCCTGACCTGGCTCATGACATCTCCTAAGGAATCATTGGCCAGCTTGCTCTTAAGCTTCTCATTTTCAGAATGAAGGGCCTTAATCTCTTCCAGAAGGGACTGTATCTTGGAAGTCAGAGCGGACGGTGTTGTCTTGGCTGTCCTGGCTGCCTCATGCAGCTCCTCCTCCACCTCCTGGTAATGCTTCATAAGCCCCTCGGATGTAAGCGCTTCAATACGCCTTACGCCGGCGGCAATACCTGCCTCGGATATAATCTTAAAATATGCAATGGTGCCTGTATTGGGAACATGGGTACCGCCGCAGAGCTCTGTGGAGAAATCCCCCATGCGGACCACGCGGACCTTTTCTCCGTATTTTTCACCGAACAGGGCCATGGCTCCTGTCTTCTTGGCCTCATCCAGGGTCATGACCTGGGTGACCACAGGAAGACCTGCCTGGATTTCCTGGTTCACGATTTCCTCAACCTTCCTGATTTCATCCGGTGTCATTGCTGAAAAATGGGTGAAGTCAAAACGCAGTCTGCCTGCATCCACGTAGGAACCAGCCTGCTCCACATGGTCCCCCAAAACCTTGCGCAGGGCCTTCTGAAGCAGATGGGTGGCGCTGTGGTTCTTGCATGTAAGAGCGCGGTTGTGGGCGCACACGGACAGGGTCACTGTCTCGCCCACCTGGAACATGCCCTTTGTCATGATACCCACATGGCCTACCTTGCCGCCCTGAAGGTGGATGGTATCTTCTACCTTAAAGGTGCCGTTTTCATTGGAAATAACACCAGTATCTCCCTGCTGGCCGCCCATGGTTCCGTAGAACGGGGTCTGCTCCACGATAATGGTGCCCTTCTGGCCGTCTGTAAGGGCCTGCACAAGCTCGTCCTCCGTGGTCAGCACCGTCACCCTGGAGTCGGCCGTCAGTTTGTCATAGCCGATGAATTCAGTGGTAACAGCAGGGTCGATGGACTGGTATACCGTCACGTCGGCCCCCATGTAATTGGTGGTTTTGCGGGCATTTCTGGCCTTTTCCTTCTGCTCCTTCATGGCAGCGGCAAAGCCGTCCTCGTCCACGGAACAGCCTCTCTCCTCCAGGATTTCCCTGGTAAGGTCCAGAGGGAATCCGTAGGTATCATACAGCTTAAATGCATTGGCTCCTGAGAGACACTTGTCCCCGGTCTTGTGCATCTCTTCCTCCATCTCGCCCAGGATGCTCAGCCCCTGGTCAATGGTCTTATTGAACTTTTCCTCTTCCTCAGCCAGTACCTTAAAAATCATGGCAGACTTTTCTTCCAGCTCAGGATAACCGTCCTTGGACAGCCCGATGACTGTCTCGGAAAGGCCTGCAAGGAACCTGCCCTCAATCCCCAGCTTCCTTCCATGGCGGGCAGCCCGGCGCAGAAGGCGGCGGAGCACATAGCCCCTTCCCTCGTTGGAGGGCATGATTCCGTCTGAAATCATGAAGGTACAGGACTTAACATGGTCCGTAACAATACGCAGGGACACGTCTGTCTCATGGTCCTTCTGATACTCTGTATGCGCAAGCTGGCACACCCTGTCCAAAAGCGCCTTATTGGTGTCAACCGTAAACAGGGAGTCCACGCCCTGGACCACCACGGCCAGACGCTCCAGTCCCATTCCCGTATCAATGTTCTTGTGCTCCAGCTCGGTATAATGGCCATGTCCGTCATTGTCAAACTGGGTAAATACGTTATTCCATACCTCTATATAGCGGTCGCAGTCACAGCCCACCGTGCATCCCGGCTTACCGCAGCCAAAGGCCTCGCCTCTGTCGTAATACACCTCGGAACAGGGACCGCAGGGGCCGGAGCCGTGCTCCCAGAAGTTGTCCTCCTTGCCGAACTTGAAGATGCGCTCAGCCGGAATGCCGATTTCCTTATTCCAGATATCAAAGGCTTCATCGTCATCCAGGTATACGCTGGGATACAGCCTGTCCGGGTCCAGTCCCACCACCTCGGTCAGGAATTCCCAGGTCCAGTGAATGGCTTCGGTCTTAAAATAATCCCCAAATGAGAAATTGCCCAGCATCTCAAAAAAGGTGCCGTGACGGGCTGTCTTTCCTATATTTTCAATGTCGCCGGTGCGGATACACTTCTGGCAGGTGGTCACACGGTTCCTGGGCGGAATCTCCTGTCCTGTGAAATACGGCTTCAATGGAGCCATTCCGGAATTGATTAAAAGCAGGCTGTTATCATTATGCGGCACCAGTGAAAAGCTCTTCATTGCCAGATGGCCCTTGCTCTCGAAAAATTCAAGGAACATCCGGCGCAGCTCGTTCACGCCGCGGTACTGTGGTTCTTTCACTTTATTTTCCTCCATATCATTGCTCTAATTACATAACCGTCATTTTACCATAACGCTATGTAATTATCAAGACTGTCTTAACAAAAATGAGAGGGAAAACCAATGATTTTCCATTGGTTTTCCCTCTTGACTGCAAGAAACAGACCTCATCATCCGGACCGTTCATCCCGCGCTTTGACTCATTGGGGCGATACCCCGGAAGAAGCATCCCCGTCCTCGTAAAACACTCCGTTGGCTTCCTCGTAGCGGCCTGCCAGTTCATAAGCCCTGTCCCTGGTCAGATTGGCCAGCGCGGCCGCATAGCTGATTCCTTCCATGGAACCGCTGTTCCTGCCAGTGCTTTCCGCCGCCCTGGCATCCCGGTTCTTAAGCCATTCCTGCTGTTCAGAAGCCAGCTTTGCCGCATCCTCCTGGGACAGCATCTCCATCAGGGCGTTGTAAATGGAATTCAGCTCCCCCTCCCACAGTTTAAGCTCTGTCTCCGCTGAGGTCTTGATGGAATATACATTGGAATCTGTTTCCTCCTCCCGCATCTTAAGAATCTGGGTATCCAAATCCTCCAGCCGCTTGCGGTAGTCTACCATAAGGTTTGTCTTATACTCCCTGGTCCTGGCTCCTGTGAGCGGGGAAATGGGCATATCCTCCGCCGCCGCAGTTTCCGGAACAGCCGCCCCGCCGCTGGCAGCGGCCACTGCGGTGCCGGCGGCGGCTGTCTCCTCAGCCTCATCCGCCATTGCAGGAGCTGCCTGGTCCGAAGCAAAGGCCCCTGCTGCCTCTGCTGCCGGAGCCGCTCCAGGGCCTGCTGCTCCGGAACCTGTATTTCCAGACACTGTACCCCCAGGTCCTGCCTCTTTGGAAGCCGCCCTTCCCTGTCCCCCATCTCCTGTCATCCTTCGCTCCGCAGGAGTTGCGGATGGCGGGCTGCCTGCCGCCATAGCCGGGTCCGTTCCCCCTGCCTCTGTATCCTGCTGTCCGGCAGCCGGTGCAGCGGACGGCGCCGCCGTCTCTGCCGCTCCTGCTGTGGACTCAGCCGTCACGGCTGCTCCCTGGCTGTTCACATAGTATTTGGTGTAGTGGGTAACACCAGTTCCTATGACCAGGATACAGCCAATTACAATCCATATCCGTTTATCTTTCATCGCAACACATCCCTGCCATAATCTTGTATTAACCTTATCACAAAAGAGGCAGAAAAGAAATACGAAGATAAAAGGAGTAATAGATTGTAAGAGATACGTAAGAAAATCAGAAACAGATTCTTCCTGTCTGTTTATGCCTCCAGACCCTCGTCTGTCATCAGATTCCCACCGTCTGCCGCAGAGGTAGCCAGGGCATCGCATCTCTCGTTTTCAGGATGGCCTGCATGTCCTTTTACCCAGATGAATTTCACCTGGTGGGGCTCCTTGGCCTTCAGCAGGCGCTTCCAGAGGTCGATGTTCTTTACCGGCCCGCTTTTTCCGCGGTTCCAGTTCTTTGCCACCCAGCTGTCAATCCAGTGCTGGTTAAATGCGTCTGTCAGGTATTTGGAATCCGAATATAATTCCACCTGGCAGGGCCGGTTTAACGCCTCCAGCCCTACAATGGCAGCCATCAGTTCCATCCGGTTGTTGGTGGTGCGCACATACCCGCCGGACATGGTCTTCTCATGAAGCTGTCCGCTGCTGTCCGTGAAATGAAGCACTGTCCCGTAACCTCCCGGGCCGTCAGGATTTCCCCTGGCGGAACCGTCTGTGTAAATCTGTACTTTCGTCATGTGTCAATATCTCCTGTCAGTAACATGTTATCTGTCCCATTTATCGCACAGGGAGAGAATCTGTTCCGTAAACCGGGTCAGGTCCTTATTTGCGCCGCCTTCATTGCGGTGTATAACATCCATCAGCATCTTTCCCGCATCCACCAGCCTGGTGTAAACACCGCTGGCCCTGCGTTTGGCTGCTGTCTCCTTCTCAATGGGAACGCCCTCTGTCTCTTTAATCCAGAAGCCTTTTATAAGGTCAAACTGGGAGCCGGAAAAAGGCGCCTTGGCCGCCAGCTTCAGCTGGGTATTCAGCACATCCGTGAAGGATACGCAGGATTCCTCGCTTCCATGGACCACAAAAACATAGTCCGGTTTCTTCTCAAATGCAGATATCCATGTAATAAGCCCGTCCCTGTCCGCATGGCCGCTGATACCCTCCATGGTCTCTATATGGGCCCTCACATCGATTTCCTCACCAAATATCTTCACGGTCTGGGCACCGTCCTGCAGAATCCGCCCCAGGGTTCCCTCTGCCTGGTATCCTGCAAACACAACAGAACATTCCGGCCTCCACAGGTTGTGCTTCAGATGGTGGCGTATACGGCCTGCATCGCACATGCCTGCTGCTGAAATAATGACCTTGGGCGTCATGTCAAAGTTTATGTTTTTGGATTCCTCACTGGTAATGGAAAGCTTCAGTCCGGGAAAATCAATGGGGTTGATTCCCCGCTCCACCAGCGCCTTTGTCTCATCGTCATAGCACTCCAGCATATTGTCCTTAAACACATGGGTGGCCTCCACGGCCAGGGGACTGTCTACATAGACCTCAAAGCTGTCATGGCCCGTTACAAGCCGTTCTTCCTTAATATGGCGTATCAGATACAGCAGCTCCTGGGTACGTCCCACTGCAAAGGCCGGGATGACCACATTCCCCTGCCGGTCCAGTGTCTCCTGAATAATTCCGGCCAGACTGTCCACATGGTTTACATCCTTTTTATGGTAGCGGTTGCCGTAGGTGGATTCCATCACCACATAATCAGCTTCCGCAATATACTGGGGGTCGCGGATCAGAGGCTTGTTCTTATTTCCAATGTCGCCGGAAAATACGATTTTCTTCTTGCTGGCGCCCTCGGTGGCCCATATCTCTATGGAAGCAGAACCCAATAAATGCCCCACATCCGTAAAACGCAGGGTCAGGTTGTCATTGAGCTTAAATACCTGCCCATAGGCCACTCCCTCAAAATGCTTCAGCACATCCTCCGCATCCTGCATGGTATAGAGCGCTTCCACCTCACCCCGGCCTGCGCGGCGCGCTTTCCGGTTCTTCCACTCAGCCTCCATCTCCTGTATATGGGCGCTGTCCTTAAGCATAATGTTGCACAGGTCGGCGGTGGCATAGGTGGTTATGACCTGGCCTCTGAATCCCCTGGCGTGAATCCAGGGAAGCATACCGGCATGGTCAATATGTGCATGGGTCAGAAGCACATAGTCAATTTCATGATACCCAACGGGCAGCTCCGCATTCTGGTATACATTGTTTCCCTGTTCCATACCGCAGTCAATCAGTACCTTGGTATTTCCCACCTCCAGAAAATGACAGCTGCCCGTTACCTCATGGTCGGCCCCGATAAATGTAAGTCTCATCTGCATTCTCCCCTCTGAGTATAATATAGTCTTGCCCTAAGAATATTCTGTCAATTATGGCTACAGTATATCATATTCCCCATAAGAATGCAAATCGTATTGTAATATTTGCACAATTTTCTGTGAATAGTCCTTCTCTCAACATGGATTCCCATTCTTGTTGATTTTATATAATGATGCATATCATACCGCCGTTGCTGTCATTGATGATTTTCTGCAGGGTATCCTGCAGCTTCAGCTGGCAGTCCTCCGTCATCTGGGACACCTTGGCCTGGATACCGTCCTCCACAATCTGTTCAATGGATTTTCCAAAGATATTGGTATTCCAGATTCCGTCATCGCTTTCCCTGGCATTTTCCTTTATGTAGGCAATCAAATCCTGGGCCTGCTGCTCGCTTCCCACAATAGGCGCTATCTCCGTCTCAATGTGGGCCTTAATCAGGTTGATGGACGGTGCTTCCGCCTTCATTTTCACCCCGTACTTGTTGCCGTGCTTGATGACCTGCGGCTCATCCAGCACAATTTCCGAGCGTTCCGGAGTCACTACCCCGTACCCCTTTAACCGCACCTGCGACAGGGCGTTCTGCACCTTTTCATATTCCTTCTGCATGTTGGCCAGGCTGCTTAAGGTCTGCATAAGCTGGTACTCCCCTTCAATGGGCAGTCCCACATAGTCGCTGAGAATCTGGTAATAATAGCTGTCGTCCATATCCACCTGGACACCCACCCTGCCGTCCGCCATCTGCATGTTCCTGATATTCATGGAACGGATGGTGTCCGTATGCTGCTGCTCCAGCTCCTCTGACACATCCTTCATATGGGTCACCTTCTGGATTACATTCCTGGCCGCCTGGATAACCTGGGCCTTCAGCCAATGGGTGGACGGAAGGATTTCCAGCCATTTCGGTATATGAAAATCCATCTCAGTCACAGGAAATTCCTTCAGAACGCGTTCCAGGATATGGAAGATATCCTCTTTCTTAAGCTGCTCGCAGTTTACAGGCAGCACCGATACGCCGTAGGCCTCAGACATTTCCCTGGCCAGCCTGGCAGTCTCGTCTGAATAGGGTTTTGTGGAATTCAAAAGTACCACAAACGGTTTTCCCAGCTTCTTAAGCTCATCAATGGTCTGCTTCTCAGCTGCTATGTATCCGGGGCGTTTGATTTCCCCTATGGTTCCGTCCGTGGTCACAACGATTCCAATGGTGGAATGGTCGTTGATAACCTTTCTGGTTCCGATTTCCGCTGCCTGGGTAAATGGAATGTCATAGTCAAACCATGGCGTCTTTACCAGACGCTCCTCGCCGTTTTCCACATGACCGGCTGCTCCCTCTACCATAAAGCCCACGCAGTCAATGACCCTTACCTTGGCCTCAATTCCGTCTGCCAGATTGATGCTGGCCGCTTCCTTGGGAATAAACTTTGGTTCCGTGGTCATGATGGTCTTGCCGGCCGCACTCTGTGGCAGCTCATCCCGGCTCAGGTTGCGCAGGTTCTCATCCTCCATTGCAGGGAGCACCAGCAGTTCCATGAACCGCTTTATGAAGGTAGATTTGCCTGTGCGGACCGGCCCCACTACGCCTATGTAAATCTCTCCGCCTGTTCTCGCTTGAATATCCTTGTATACATTAAAATTGTCCATAGATATACCCCCTTGCTATGCTTTTATAGTATATGCAGGGGGGTATGTGTATATGCCTGGTACTGATGCATGCAGTTTTACCGCAGCTGTTCAGACAGCGCACCTTATTCACTGAGATAAGCTTTTTTTACCTGGTCATTGTTCATGAGTTCCTTTGCATCTCCGCTGAGGGCAATGTTGCCTGTCTCCAGGACATAAGCCTTATGGGCAATGGAAAGGGCCTTTTTAGCGTTTTGCTCCACCAGAAGCACGGTGGTTCCATCTCCGTTTATCTTCTGGATGATATCAAATATCTCATTTACATAGATAGGGGAAAGTCCCATGGAGGGCTCGTCCATGACAATCATCCTGGGATGGCTCATAAGTGCCCTTCCCATGGCAAGCATCTGCTGCTCTCCGCCGGACAATGTGCCTGCCAGCTGGTTCTTGCGCTCCTCCAGACGCGGAAAACGCTGGTATATCATCTTCAGCGTGGAATCAATCTCTTCCTTGTCTTTTCTTGTATAAGCGCCCATCTTCAGGTTCTGAAGCACCGTAAGGGTGGCGAACACACGCCTTCCCTCCGGCACATGGGCAATTCCCATGCCCACCAGCTTATAACCGGGAACCCTGGTTATGTCTGTACCCTCGTATACGATTTTCCCTGTTTTCGCACTGATAAGGCCGGTAATGGTATGCAGGGTCGTGGTCTTCCCTGCCCCGTTGGCGCCAATCAGCGCCACGATTTCTCCCTGGTTCACATCAAAGGAGATTCCTTTTATGGCCTGGATTACACCGTAGTATACTTCCAGGTCCCTGACTTCAAGCATAGCCATATTATACGCTCCTCCTATTCACCAAGATATGCTTTGACAACTTCCGGATTGTGAAGCACTGCGCCTGTCTCGCCCTGGCACAGAACCTGCCCGAAGTTGAGAACCGTCAGTTCTTCGCAAATGCCGCTTACAAGCTTCATATCATGTTCAATCAGAAGGATGGTCATATCAAAATTATCCCTCACAAAACGGATGGTATCCATGAGCTCCGCTGTCTCGTTGGGATTCATTCCCGCCGCAGGCTCATCCAGGAGAAGCAGTTTCGGCTCCGTGGCCAGGGCCCTGGCTATCTCCAGCTTTCTCTGCTTGCCGTAGGGAAGGTTGGATGCCTTATAGTCGCACTCCTCATCCAGACCGAATACCTTCAGCAGCTCCATGGCTCTCTCGTCCATCTGCTTCTCCACCTTGAAATAGCTGGGAAAACGGAAGATTCCGGCTGCGGTGGAATACCTGTAATGATTGTGCAGGCCTGCCTTTACATTATCCAGCACAGACAAATCCTTAAACAGACGGATGTTCTGGAAGGTCCTGGCAATGCCGGCCTGGTTGATTTCCGTAGTTTTCCTGCCGGTAATATTGACTCCTGCCAGCTCAATGCTTCCCGCATCCGGCTTATACACGCCTGTCAGCAGGTTGAAAATAGTGGTCTTGCCGGCTCCGTTGGGTCCGATAAGGCCGTAAAGCTGTCCTTTTTCGATGCTGATTTGAAAATTGTCAACCGCCTTAAGGCCGCCAAAAGATATGCTCAAATTCTTAACTTCAAGTAATGCCATCTTATGCTGCCTCCTTTGCCGGTTTCTTGTCTTTTCTGCTGAATTTCTCCGCCACGCGCTCCCGCATCACCACAAACTGGGGCGCGGAATTGAAAAGCATGGCCAGAATCAGCACAATTGCGTACATAAGCATACGGTAATTGCTGAGTCCGCGGAGCATCTCCGGAAGGAGATAGAGGATGACCGTTGCAATGACGGAGCCGCGGATGTTTCCGATGCCGCCCAATACCACGTATACCAGAATCATGATGGACATGTTGTATCCGAAGTTCTTGGGAAGGGCGGTCAGAGTGGTCAGGTTATGGGCATACAGTACGCCTGCAATGCCTGCAAGTCCGGCGGAAATGGAGAATGCCAGCAGCTTGTACTTGGTGATGTTGATGCCGATGGACTCCGCTGCAATCCGGTTGTCACGGATGGCCATGATGGCGCGGCCTGTGCGGGAGTTTACCAGGTTCATGACAATAAACAGGGTGATGAGCACCAGGATGACACCTATGGTAAAGGTGGCTGCCTGCGGCGTTCCCGTTATGCCCTGGGCGCCCTTAATCAGGATTTCCCCGCCCTCTCCCATCTTTAAGGACATGGAATCCTTAAAGGAGATATGAAAGCCCGAAGCATCCCGTCCCAGATATACGGCATTGACCAGGTTCTTGATAATCTCGCCAAAGGCCAGAGTCACAATGGCCAGGTAGTCGCCCCTCAGCCTCAGTACGGGAATTCCGATGATAACACCGAACAGGGCTGCCGTGACTGCTCCGATAAGGATGGCAATCACCATTCCCAGTGTGGGGTTAATGGCCCCCTTCATGCACTTTGAAAACAGGGCGCCGGCAAAAGCCCCCACGCACATAAAACCGGCGTGGCCCAGACTCAGCTCACCCAGAATGCCTACGGTCAGGTTCAGGGATACTGCCATGATAACATAGATACAGAAAGGAACCAGAAGTCCCTTCATAAGGCTGGATATATGTCCGGTTCCCACAAGGGTCTGCATGATGATATAGGCAGCCACCACCATGCCGTATGTAATCATATTATTGATGAATGTCTTTCGTTTTGCATTGCTCTTCATACCGGCACCTACACTTTCTCATTAATCTTCTTGCCCAGAATACCGGTAGGCTTCACAAGAAGCACGATAATCAGGACGGAAAACACAATGGCATCTGACATCTGTGAGGATATATATGCCTTGGACAGAATCTCAATGACGCCCAGCAGGATACCGCCGATAAATGCACCGGGAATGGAGCCGATTCCTCCGAATACAGCTGCAACGAAGGCCTTGATACCCGGCATGGAGCCGGTATAGGGCGTAAGGGACGGATAAGCGGAACAGAGCAGTACACCCGCTATGGCCGCCAGCGCGGAACCAATGGCAAATGTCAGGGCAATGGTGCCGTTTACATTGATTCCCATAAGGGTGGCAGCGCCCCTGTCCTCTGAAACAGCCAGCATGGCCTGTCCTGCCTTGGACTTGTTGATGAATGTGGTAAGTCCAATCATAATGATGATACAGGAAAGGATGGTGACAATGGTTTCCCCTGTGATGGTCATGTTTCCTCCCGCCAGTTTGATGGCAGGCAGGGTCACCACAGAGGTAAAGGACTTGGTATCCGCTCCAAAGATAAGAAGGGCAACGTTCTGCAGCAGGTAGCTGACGCCGATTGCCGTTATGAGCACTGCAAGGGGAGAGGCACCGCGTAAGGGCTTATAAGCAATCCGCTCAATGGTCATGCCCAACAGCGTACATACGGCCACTGCAAGAAGGACTCCCGCCATGGGCGGCAAGCCCATTGTGCTGACCGTGACAAACACCACGTAGCTGCCTATCATAATAACATCGCCATGAGCGAAATTCAGCATCTTGGCAATGCCGTAAACCATTGTATATCCAAGTGCGATGATGGCATATACACTGCCCAGGCTGACGCCGTTAATCAAATAGTTAATAAAGCCCATACCTACACCTCTTCGTCTGAAGTCTTTTTTAGTTTATCGCTATAAAGCGACAGATTAATCAAAATTATATCATATATCGTTATTATAAACAAGAGGGTTGTCATAGTGACAACCCTCTGTTGGGTTTTCTGATTTGTTCCGAAGCGCTGATTACATTGCGGAGTAAGCTCCATCCACTACCTTAACAGCCTTTGGCGCCTTGTGAGGCTCGCCGTCCTCGGTCCAGGTCATGCCCTCGCCGGTCAGACCGTCTAACTTAATGTTCAGCATGGACGCCTTTAATGCATCGCAAATCGTGCTGGCATCTGCATCAGTTGCTACGCTGGCATCTTCCATGGCTGCCTTGATTGCGTAGATTGCATCGTATGCATCTGCTGCGAACTGAACCGGAACCTCGTTGTAAGCAGCCTTGTAGCTCTCCACAAACTTAACGGTCAGGTCGTCGGTTGCGTCTGCTGCGAATGGTGTCAGGAGCATAAGTCCCTCTGCCAGCTTGGTGTCAAAGTTCTGAACCTGAAGGATACCGTCCATACCGTCGCATCCGAAGAACTGGGGAGCAAAGCCCATGGTGCTGGCCTGCTGAAGTATCAGGGATGCCTCGGTGTAGTAGATTGGCAGGAATACCAGCTCAGCGCCTGCATCCTTTGCCTTCTGTAACTGGGTGGAGAAATCCTTGTTGCTGTCAGCGGTAAATGCCTCTGCTGCAACAATCTCAATGCCCTGGTTGCCGGACTCTTCTGCGAACTTCTCATAGATACCGCTGGAATATACATCGGAGCTGTCATAGATAACAGCAACCTTGCTGGCCAGCTTGTTCTCGCCTATGTACTTAGCGGATGCAGCGCCCTGGTCCGGGTCGGAGAAGCAGATACGGAACACGTTGGGGTTAGCTGCGCACTCTACAGCGGAACCGGATGGTGTAATCTGGAACATGTTGTCGGCTGCTGTCTTATCGGCAACCGCGATACATGGAGCGGAGGTAACTGTGCCCATCAGCACCTGCATGCCCCAGTCCTTTAATGTATTATAAGCATTGACAGACTTCTCTGCATCATGCTCATCGTCCTGGAAATTGAATTCAATCTGGGCGCCGTTAATGCCGCCGGCCTCGTTGATTTCCTTTACCGCCAGTTCTGCACCGTGCTGTACAGCCACGCCGTACACGGCTGCGCCGCCGGTTACAGGACCGATGCCGCCAATCTTAAACACGCCGCCTGCTGCGCCGGTGTCTGCCGCTGCGGTGGTATCAGCTGCCTCGCTTCCCTCTGCCTTTGCTTCTGCCGCAGTTGTCTCTGCCGCCTTTGTGGTCTCTGCCGTATTGGAACCGCCGCATGCTGTCAAAGACATTGCCAGAACGGCTGCCAGGCCAAGACTTAAAAATCTCTTCTTCATAATTAGTTCCTCCTCTTGCCTATAAAATATAAAGCTTTCTATATTATAGGTAGTCCCAATGGTTTTGTCAATCGTTTCATGAAAATTATGGTGTATTTTCGATGATTTGCCGAAAAATTAGAGCAAAAGCAGGTATAATCCGCCAAAAACAGGCTATTTTTTAGGGGAAAGGCACCATTTCTGGTTCCTTTCCCCTATTTTTTATTCCTCTGTCCACTCTAAATCCGAGTTTTCAATGCGCTTATCCCTGAGCATCAGCTCCAGAACCGCTTCCTTTGCAGGCATGCCTCCAAACAGGATGGCGTTGACCTGCTCCACGATGGGCATGGACACCTTGTACTGCTGCGACAGGGCCAGGGCTGCCTTGGCGGAATACACGCCTTCCACCACCATTTTCACCTCTGCCATGGCTTCTTCCATGGTTCGGCCCTGTCCAATCAGTATGCCCGCCCTGCGGTTGCGGCTGTGCATGCTGGCACAGGTCACAATCAGGTCCCCGATGCCTGTAAGCCCGGCAAATGTCTCCATCCGGCCTCCCATGTCAATGCCCAGGCGGGATATCTCTGCAATTCCCCTGGTGATAAGGGCTGCCTTGGTATTGTCACCGTATCCCAGGCCGTCGGCCATGCCGGCAGCCAGGGCAATGACATTTTTAAGGGCGCCGCCCAGTTCAATTCCCAGCACATCCGGGCTGGTATACACACGGAACACCTCGCTCATGAAGATGCCCTGGACAAACTCGGCCGCATGGCGCTTATGGGCGCCTGCCACACAGGTGGTTGGAAGGCCCCTGCTCACTTCCTCGGCATGGCTGGGTCCTGAAAGGACTGTAACCTCTGCCTCGGGCAGCTCCTCCTCAATAATCTGGGACAGGGTCATAAGGCTCTTATCCTCGATACCCTTTGCCACATTGGTTATCACCTGTCCCTTCTTTATGTAGGGCTTCATCCTTTGTGATGTCTGCCTCACGAAAACCGAGGGAACCGCAAGTACCAGAAGGTCTTTGTCGCGCATGGCCTCCTCCAGGTCATCCGTAAGTCCGATTGTCTCCGGAATCCTTACCTCCGGAAGGTTGCGGTGGATGCGCGTTTCCTTTAACTCCGCAATCTCCTGTGGAATGGCGGACCATATCTGTACCCCATGTCCATTGCCGTTAAGTAAAACTGACAGGGCCGTGCCCCATGTGCCTGACCCGATTACACCGATTGATGCCATAACCTCACCGTCCATTAATTGTTTTTTTACTGTCCTTTGTATATCATTCTGTCTTTTTCTTAGCGCCCACCTTGTTCTCCCTGCCCTGGGCCAGCCTGACGATATTAGCCCTGTGCCTCCAGAAGGCCATGGCCGCAATCACCGCTGAAACAGCATAGAACTGGGGCCTGGCCTCCGGCGCAAGTCCGTATGCCCCCAAATGGCCGAAGTAAATGTTCCAGCACAGGAAAATGGCGGACACCACCAGGGAACCCAGGGACACATACCTGGTGACTGCCACTATAAGCACAAACGCCAGCAGACAGACAGCTGTCAGCCGCCAGTCCAGGGAAAACATGATGCCTGCTGTAGCCGCAATTCCCTTGCCGCCCTTAAACTTAAGGTAAAAAGGAAAATTATGGCCCAGTATGACGCCGAAGCCTGTATAGAGTATCAGCACGTAGATATACCCTGGCTGGGACCTGAAAAAAAGCCTTACCAGGAAGCAGGGTATCACTGTCTTCAGGAAATCCCCCATGAATACAATGAGTCCGGCCCTGACTCCCATAACGCGCAGCGCATTGGTGCTTCCCGAATTGCCGCTGCCGTGCTGGCGAATGTCAATTCCCTTGGACCTGCCATAGATGAAACCGGTCTGGAATAGCCCAAAGACATATCCCATGACCAAACAAATAATCTGTTCCACGCTTAATCCCCCTTTCCTTATGCCTACTGCTCTTTTCCTTTTCGTTCCCTGACAAGGAATTTCAGGGATGTCCCCTTAAAGCCGAAGGCATTTCTGATTTGGTTCTCCAGATACCTGGTATAAGAAAAATGCATCAGCTCCTTGTCATTGACAAAGACCACAAAGGTAGGAGGCTTCACAGCCACCTGGGTCATATAGTAAATCTTGAGCCGTTTTCCCTTGTCGGAAGGCGGCTGCTGCATGGCCACTGCCTCTGTCATGATTTCATTGAGCACGCCCGTAGCCACCCTCAGGTTCTGGTTCTGGCGCACCACGTCAATTATCTCAAAAAGCTTGTTAAGACGCTGTCCTGTTTCCGCGGATATAAAGATATATTCCGCATAAGGAATGAAGGACAGTACCTCCTTGATTTTCCTGCTGTATTCGTATATGGTCTTGTCCGTCTTCTCGATGGCATCCCATTTATTCACGGCCACGATAATTCCCTTGCCCCTTTCATGGGCAATTCCGGCAATCTTGGCATCCTGCTCCGTGACGCCTTCTTTTGCATCTATGACCACCACCACCACATCGGCCCGTTCCACAGCGGACACAGTGCGGATAATGCTGTAGCGCTCCAGCTCCTCCTTTATCCTGCTCTTGCGGCGCAGGCCTGCTGTATCAATGAATACATAGGGCGTACCCTCATGGACCACCTCCGTGTCCACTGCGTCCCTGGTGGTGCCTGCTATATCCGACACAATGACGCGGTTCTCCCCCAGAAGCTTATTTATAATGGAAGATTTTCCCACATTGGGCTTGCCCACCACGGCAATCCTTGGGCGCTCATCCTCCTCTTCCTCCACCTGCTCCGAGTCAAAATGCTTCACAACCTCGTCCAGCAAATCCCCGATTCCCAGCCTTGAAGCAGCCGACACGGCAATGGGCTCTCCGATTCCCAGGTTGTAGAACTCATAGACGTCATTGCCGTACTTGGCAACGCTGTCCACCTTGTTCACAGCCAGCACCACCGGCTTGTGGGACTTGCGCAGTATGTCGGCCACCTTGGAATCCGAATCCACCAGACCCTGGCGCACATCCACGATAAAAATAATCACGTCCGCGGTGGAAATGGCAATCTCCGCCTGCTCCCTCATCTGGGACAGAATGATGTCCTTGGAATCCGGTTCAATGCCGCCGGTGTCAATCAGCGTAAAATTCATATTCAGCCAGTCGCAGTCCGCGTAAATACGGTCCCTGGTCACGCCCGGCGTGTCCTTTACGATGGAAATGGTATCTCCCGCTATGACATTAAACAACGTAGACTTGCCCACATTGGGCCTGCCTACGATTGCAACTATTGGTTTACTCATATTTTCATAACCTCCTCATTATAAAGCACCTGAAAGGATACGGCATCTGATATGGATGCAGCATCTGATACGACTGTATGTCACATCTGCCTGCGCACAATCCGGTACTCATCATCCGGCTGGTAATAAGGGCATGCGCTTACGGTACCTCTTAAAAAACGTCCCATCTCGTCCTCGTCCAGATTCACTTCACAGATGTAGTAATCATTTTCCTCATCATATACGTAATTGCCACAGCACTCGCAGCTGGTCTTATGGTTCTTTCCCGGTTTCATCTGATACATATCCTTTAGCACATACGCTTTTTCACAAATTCTTCGCATCCGCTTGATTTTACTATACCGGACCAAACTTGTAAAGCATTTTCTTATTAACCTCTATCATAGCAATATAACTTATTTTTGTAAATGCAAAGTTCATTTTCCGAAAATGTTTCTGGAAATGTCTTGTTTTTTTTGACGAAATCATATCAACCCCTTGACCCGGTCAGATGGAAATGGTATAAATCATATGTGATATTCCCAAACAAATGATGATACCAAAGGAGCAAAGCTATCATGGCTAACAATTTTGTATTCAAAGATTCCCTTCCTGTAGCGCCTTTAAAAATCGCTGCACTGGAAAGCTGTAAGAATCTTGCAGCCAAGGTGAACGACCATATTGTACAATTCAGACGCAATGACATAGAGGAACTGATGCGCCGCAAGGAGGACCTCCACTACCGCGGCTACGACGTGGATTCCTATCTGCTTCGCTGCAGCTGTCCCAGATTCGGAACAGGTGAGGGCAAGGCTGTCATCAATGAATCCGTAAGGGGCACCGATGTTTTCGTCATGGTGGATGTGATGAATTACAGCATTCCCTATACGGTCAGCGGTTATACCAACCATATGTCGCCGGACGACCATTTCCAGGATTTGAAGCGTATTATCGGGGCCTGCTCCGCCACTGCACACAGGGTTAACGTTGTCATGCCCTTCCTATATGAAAGCCGCCAGCACAAGCGCAGCAAGCGGGAATCCCTGGACTGTGCCATGGCCCTGGAGGAACTGGCAGCCCTGGGAGTGGAAAACATCATCACCTTTGACGCCCATGACCCCCGGGTGCAGAATGCCATTCCGCTGATTGGTTTTGACAACTTCATGCCCACATATCAGTTTGTAAAGGCCCTGTTCTCCCATGATTCCAATATCCGCATTGACCAGGAACACCTGATGGTCATCAGCCCGGATGAAGGCGCCATGAACCGCGCCGTATACCTGGCCAACAACCTGGGCGTGGATATGGGAATGTTCTATAAGCGCAGGGACTATTCACAGGTAATTAACGGCCGCAACCCAATCGTGGCTCACGAATTCCTGGGTTCTTCCGTGGAAGGCAAGACCGTACTTATCATTGACGACATGATATCCTCCGGCGAAAGCATGCTGGATACCTGTAAGGAACTGAAAGAACGCAAGGCGGACAAGGTCATTGTCTGCTGTACCTTCGGCCTTTTCACCAACGGCCTTGAAAAATTTGATGAGTACTACAACCAGGGCTATCTGGATTATGTCATCACCACCAACCTGAATTACCGCACGCCTGAACTGCTTAACAGGGAGTGGTATCTGGAAGCCGATATGAGCAAATACCTGGCAGCTGTCATCAACTCACTGAACCATGACCGTTCCATCGGCGCCTCCCTCTCTCCCACGGAGAAGATTCAGAAGCTGGTCCAGAAGCACCAGAACGGCGGATACGAGTATTTCCAGAAGCTTGTGTAACAGCCCCGCAGCAGTGTACAAAAATCAACGCACAAAAATGCACAGTCCATGGCAGAAACGGACTGTGCATTTTCTGTTTTCCCTGAACGTTCCCTGTTGTCCGGCTGATATCACACCAGGCTCCAGTCAGCCGGGTCCATCCCCATCTCCCTTTCTCCTTTGCATACCACAGGCTATTTAAGGCAGAGGAATGCCGCCAGATTTCCCCGTTCCTCTCCCGCCTTCCGGTGTGAAAAGAGGTAATCGCTGTTGCACATGGTGCAGATGTTGGTGATATGGATATTCTCCGGCCGGATACCTGCCTCCCGGAAGATGATTTCATTGGCCTTCCACAAATCCAGCTGGTATTTTCCAGGTCTTTTCCCCCTGCAATACAGTTCTTCCCAGTGTTCCTTACCAAAGGCCTCCTTAAATTCCTCCGCCACTTCGCCGCCCACTTCAAAGCAGTCCCGGCAGATGCTGGGGCCCACGCAGGCAATCAAATCCTCGGGTTTCGTGCCAAAGGCTTCCTTCATGGCATCCACTGTCACCCGGCCCATGCGTTTTACCGTTCCACGCCATCCGGAATGGCTGAGTCCAATGGCCCTGTTCACCGGGTCCAGCAGATAAAGCGGCACGCAGTCCGCGTAAAAGGTTACCAGGGTAAGTCCCGGCACATTGGTAATCAAGCCGTCAATGTCCCTGTAATCCCTGTCTCTTATAACGCCCTTTCCCGCATCCTCCTGCGTTACCCGCCGCAGGTTGATTGTATGGGTCTGGTGGGACACCACCATGCGGTCGCGCTCCACTCCCAGGGCAGCTGCCATGCGTGTAAAGTTTTCCAGCACATCTTCCGCCGCATCTCCTCTGCTGTAGGAAAAATTCATGGTTGAAAATTTTCCCTTGCTGGCTCCGCCCATGCGGGTGGAAAAACCATTGACCGCCAGACCGGTATCATCCAGTGCTTTGAACGAGAGGTAGGGAACGCCCGTACTGTCTTTTGTGTCAAACACATGGCCTGCATTCTTATAACTCCACTTTATATTCATAACTGCCTTTCCTCCCAGGGCTTGTTTGAACGTTCATCCCCGCCATCTGCCCTGGTCATTATAAGTAATAAAATATGATGCTTTTTCATTGTCATTTATCAAAACGCATTCTGTATCAGCTCAATGCTGCCGCCCAGTATTCCCACCACGTCAAACCGGCAGGGAACATCCTCCCCGATTCCGTGGCTGTACAGATAAAAGGCTGCTGCCCGGCGTATCCGCTCCTGCTTCCTTGCGTCAACCGCCTCGGCCGGGCTTCCCTTGGCCAGCCCGGAGCGGTATTTCACCTCTGCAAAAACAAGATACCTGCCATGGCGGCAAATCAAATCGATTTCTCCCTGCCGGCACCGGAAATTCCGTTCCAGCACGCGGTATCCCTTGGTTGTCAAAAAGGCAGCCGCTGTTTCCTCATAACGGCTGCCTGTCTGTCTCTTATTCATATGTATCCGCCTGGACAATATTGCGTATAAAGCTTCTTCGGTGAATCGGGCAGGGCCCCAGCTCCCTGATGGCAGCTATGTGAGCCGCTGTTCCGTATCCCTTGTGTTTGGCGAATCCATATCCGGGAAACAGTTCCTCATATTCAGCCATCATATGGTCCCTGGTAATCTTTGCCAGGACACTGGCTGCTGCTATGGACAGGCTCTTTGCATCTCCCTTTATGATGGGCACCTGCACTCCATCCAGGCCCGGAATAGTGACAGCGTCATTGAGAAATACCTCCGGCTTCACGGCAAGGCCCTTTACAGCCTCCCGCATGGCCTCATAGGTGGCCTGGAGGATATTGATTTCATCAATCCTGGCAGGGGTGGCCAGGCCCACATTCCACGCCACTGCCTTTTCCTTTATCTCCAGAAACAGCTCCTCACGGCGCTTTTCCGACAGCTTCTTGGAATCGTTGAGATACAGGATGCGGCAGCCCCTGGGAAGCACCACGGCGCCCGCTGCCACCGGCCCTGCCAAAGGCCCGCGGCCCGCCTCGTCTATGCCGCAGATATAAGTGTATGCATCATACTCCTTCTCATATTCCGCCATGGCCTCCAGACGGGCCATCTCCTGCTCCAGCTTTTCTCCTTTTAGTACTCTTGCAGCCATTGTCATTCCACCTTATCTGTTTGATTCTCCGGCTCTTCCAGCGTAATCCGCCCCAGCTTGCCTGCCCTGAAATCATCCAGAAGCAGGGCCGCTGCCCTGGACACATCCAGCTCCCCGCCTTTTAACAGGCAGGCACGCGCCCTGGCAATGTCCTCCAGGACAGACGCTGCTTCCTTTCCCTCTGTCTCCAGGCCAAACCGTTCCGGCAGTACCTGGGGATACCGCTTTTCCAGCAAACGTATCAGCTGGCAGGCCAGCTCGTCCTTATTGAGAATCTGGTCATTGATGGAGCCGATAAGGGCCAGCTTAAGACCCACCTGCTGGTCCTCAAACCTGGGCCACAGAATGCCGGGGGTGTCCAAAAGCTCCAGGGTCTTGTTAAGGCGTATCCACTGATTACCCTTGGTGACTCCGGGCTTGTTTCCTGTCTTGGCGCAGGCCTTTCCGGCAAAAGAATTGATAAAAGTGGACTTGCCCACATTGGGAATCCCCACCACCATGGTACGGATGGGGCGGTTTAAGATGCCCCTGCGCCGGTCCCTCTCTATCTTTTCCTTACACGCCTCCTGGATAACGGACTTCACCTGCTTAAGCGTTCCCTTATTTCTGGCATCAATCTTTACCACATGGATGCCCTTGGCCTCAAACCAGGCCGCCCAGCGGGCATTCTGCCGTTCGTCCGCCAGGTCAGACTTGTTGAGGAGCACCATCCTGGCCTTGCCCGCGCCCAGGTCGTCAATGTCCGGATTCCGGCTGGAAAGGGGAACCCTGGCATCTACCAGCTCGATTACCAGGTCAATAAGCTTCATATCTTCCTTCATGGCCCGTTTTGCCTTGGTCATATGACCAGGATACCACTGAATATTCATATTTGTAAACTCCTGTTCTGTCTTGCTTCAATTCCCGCCTCTTGGCGGGACCCTTTATTTTGTTGAACGGATGAAATCCAGCTTCAGGAGAGGAAACATCCTGAACCAGACCTTACCCTGTATCTGTTCTCTCTTTACATTTCCGATATTGGGAAAGCGGCTGTCCTCACTGCTGTCCCGGTTGTCGCCCAGAAGGAAGTATTCATCGTCCTCCAGTTTGATGGGGGTGTCGGCCCTGCCTGCCAGCGACACCTGCTCCAGGTCGTCCTCTGCATTTAAAAGCTGGCCGTCAATGAATATATAGCCGCCCTTTATCTGTACAGTCTCTCCGGGAAGTCCGATAACCCTCTTCACGTTCTTCTTGTGGTCCTCGCGTTCAAATACAACGATGTCAAACCGTTCCGGCTTTCCCACATCATAAACCAGGCGGTTGACCAGGACCACGTCGTCCGCATCCAGCACCGGCTGCATGGAACCGCCCGACACAGGCACCTGGGTACAGAAACTGTAGACCAGGAACCAGGCACAGGCCAGGACCAACACCACATTGACCGCCCAGCGGACCGCTTTTCTCAGCCACGCCGTATCCTCATTCACATAAAAATCCATGTACCCACACCTTATCTTTTAAGGCATGTCCCGGACTGTTTCCGGGTATGCCGCCTGCTTAACAAAATAGAGTTTGCATCTGCAAACTCTATTCTCACTTCCACTACCTGATTATTTAACTAATTCTTTAACCTTGGCAGCCTTACCAACCCTGTCTCTTAAGTAGTTCAGCTTCGCTCTTCTTACTTTACCCTTACGTACAACCTCTACGTTGTCAACGCTTGGGGAATGTAATGGCCAGGTCTTCTCAACGCCGATACCATTGGAGTTTTTCCTTACGGTAAAGGTCTCTCTGGCTCCGCCGTTCTGTCTCTTAATGACAGTTCCCTCGAAAATCTGGATTCTCTCGCGGTTACCCTCTTTAATCTTGTTGTATACCTTAACGGTATCGCCAACGTTAAAGCTGGGTACGCTTTCCTTCAACTGGGCTGCTTCAATGTTCTTAATAATGTCGTTCATCGTGTGAACCTCCTTCATCTATTGGATGTTCTTAATACGCCGGCAGTAAATCAGATTCACCACTCACAGTAACAGAGGACCATCTATTTCTTGTCACAACGACTGATTTTATCATATATTGTCCCAAAATGCAAGCACTTTATGAGTCATGCCGCCGTGTTTTTACCTCTTTTTACAACGCTGCTTTCCTGATTCTACTCTTTATCCTCTTCCGCCTCAGGAAGGATGTACAGATGGACCTTGTCAATCCGGTTCTTTTCCACCTGTTCCACCACCAGACGCACATTGCCGCACACCACCTCTTCGCCCTGGGAAGGAAGATGTTCCAGACGGTCAATGACAAGGCCGCCCACAGAATCATAGTCCTCAGAGGACAGCTTCAAATCCAGGATGTCATTGAGGTCATCCAGTTTCATGGAGCCTTCCACCAGATACTGGCCTTCTCCCAAATCCACCAGCTCCTCCTCCTCGTCCTCGTCATACTCATCGCGGATATCACCCACGATTTCTTCCAGGATATCCTCCAGCGTAATCAACCCTGCCGTGGCGCCATACTCATCCAGGACAATGATTATATTGTTGGGGGACTTCTTAATCTCCATCATCAGCTCGGAAAGCTTCTTGGATTCAAAGGTATAAAAGGGCTGGCGCAGGTAATCCGACACGCAGAAGGACGCCTTGTCCTCCACCAGCAGCAGGTCCTTGATATTGATGATGCCCACCACGTTGTCCGTTGTCTCCTTATAGACCGGAAGCCTGGTATAATGCTCCTCCCTGAATATCTGAATCAGGTCATCGTAACCATCCTCAATGTCAACAAACACCATATCAATTCTGGGCACCATGACATCCTTTGCAACGGAGTCGCCCAGGTCGAACACGTTGTTAATCATCTCCCGTTCTTCCGACTCAATGACTCCCTTTTCATGGCCCACATCCACAATGGTCCTGAGCTCGTCCTCTGTGATATCGTCATTTTTCTTATTGGGGTCCACATGAAGGGCCTTAAGCACAATCAACGACATCCAGTTAATGAGGACAATAAGAGGGGTCAGCACGGTCATCAGAATATGAATCATATGGCCCACCCGAAGGGAATACCGTTCCGCCTCCAGAGTGGCCATTGTCTTAGGTGTTATTTCACCAAAAATCAAAATTAAAAGCGTCAGTACGCCGGTCGCGGCTCCAGCGGCCTTATTTCCAAATGTTTCAGTCACCAGCACGGTAAGCATGGATGAGGCCGAAAGATTTACCACATTGTTGCCGATTAAAATGGCACTGAGCATCTTCCCCTGATTCTCAGACAGCTTCATGACCCACTGTGCGGATTTGTTTCCCCCCTCCGCCAATGTCCTGATACGGATTTTATTGACGGTTGTGAGGGCGGTCTCCGACGATGAGAAAAAAGCGGAAAGTCCCAGTAAAATAATAATAATAACGACACGTATGGCAATACTGTCACCCGATGGGTCCAAAAAAATCAACTCCTATTATTTCAAATTTTACGGTCCCGAAAACCCGGAAAGCTGCTGCCGGGGCCTGTAATGGCTGTGTATGTGTGGATAGTTTCAGAGAATTGTACAATATAATTGAGGGAATGTCAATATAATGGCATTCCGGATAAAACTCACTGCGTCTGCGTTCCCCCGGCCAGCAGTCCTTTCACTTTATAATAGCTCTCCAGCTCCCCAACCGTACAGGCCTTGGCTGCCAGCAGCTTCTTGGCCTCGGCCATTGCTTTGCGCTTGGTGCGTCCGGCACCGGACTCGTCGCCCAGGGCTTTTACGTACTGGTCCAGGAGTTCCTCCAGGGTTTCCAGGTCGCCTTTTTCCTGCCGGATGGAATCCAGGTATTTTACTTCCTTCATGGTCAGGCTGGCCTGTTCCAGAAGGTCGGGGCGGCGCTCCAGTGTGCGCTTTATGGATTGCTGCCTGCGCCACTCCTCAATGTTTTTGTGGTGTCCGCTCAAGAGTACTTCCGGGACTTCCATGCCGCGGAACACTTCAGGCCGGGTGTATTGGGGGTATTCCAGCAGATTGTCGTGGAAGGACTCCTCCTCTGCTGAGGTTTCATTGTTCAGCACCCCCGGCACCAGGCGGGAGATGCAGTCTATCATGACCATGGCGGGAAGTTCCCCGCCGGTGAGGACGTAGTCCCCTGCGGAAAGATAGTCCGTGGCAATCAGCTCCAGGGCCCGCTCGTCAATTCCTTCATAATGCCCGCAGAGAAAAACCAGGTCTTCCTCCCTGGCCAGCTCCTGGGCTATGGTCTGGTTAAATACCCTGCCCTGGGGCGTCATGTATATGAGCCTGGGCCTCCTGCCGATGCGGCTGCACAGGGCCTCGTATGCCTCGCACACAGGTCCGGGCTGCATAACCATGCCCGCGCCGCCGCCGTATGGGGCATCGTCCACATGCCTGTGCTTGTCCTTTGAATAATCCCTGATGTCAATGGCTTCCACGGATATGGTTTTGCTCTCCATGGCCCGTCCCGTTATGCTGGTTCCCAGGCCTCCCATGACCATCTCAGGGAACAGTGTCAGTATGTGAAAATTCATCCTGTCTCCTTCCAGCGGTTCTTAAGCTTTGTCTGAAGACGGTACAGGGTGTTCATGGCATCCAGCGGCGTCATGGTGGACAGCTCCAGGCTGTCCAGCTCCCGGATGATGTCGTCGTCCTTTACCGTGTCAAAGAAGGACAGCTGCTGCAGGTCCACCTCATCCGGCTTCGGCACCGCCTTGTGCTGGGTGATGTTGGAGCTGATTTCCGCGATTTCCTTGGCCCTGGCCGTGATGTCCGCATCGCTTAATTCCTCTGCAATTTCTTTTGCCCTGGCTATGACGGAATCCGGCACGCCGGCCAGTTTTGCGACCTGGATGCCGTAACTCTTATCTGCACCGCCGCGGACAATCTTGCGCAGGAACACGATGTCGTCCCCCTGCTCCTTTACCGCTATACAATAATTCTTTACCCCTGCTATGGTGCCCTCCAGCTCTGTCAGCTCATGATAATGGGTGGCGAACAGGGTCTTGGCTCCCAAAAGCTTGGAATTGCTGATGTGTTCTATGACAGCCCAGGCAATGGATAAGCCGTCAAAGGTGCTGGTTCCCCTTCCGATTTCATCCAGCACAAGAAGACTGTTCCTGGTGGCGTTCCGCAGAATGTTGGCCACCTCTGTCATTTCCACCATAAAGGTGCTCTGGCCGCTGGCCAGGTCGTCGGAGGCACCCACCCTGGTGAAAATGCGGTCGCATATGCCGATGTCGGCTTCCTGGGCAGGCACAAAACTGCCCAGCTGGGCCATGAGTACAATCAGGGCCACCTGGCGCATATAGGTGGATTTGCCTGCCATGTTTGGCCCGGTGATAACGGACAGCCGGTTCTTTCCATTGTCTAAGAAGGTATCGTTGGCCACGAACATGTCGTCCCGCATCATCTGCTCCACAACGGGATGACGGCCGTTCTTGATTTGAATCACGCCCTTGTCGTTGATAGAGGGCTTCACATAGTTGCGGCGGGTAGCCACCACGGACAGGGAACAGAATACATCAATTCCGGCTATGGATTTGGCAGTCTTCTGGATACGGACCACCTCTGCTCCGATTCTGTCCCTGACCTGGCAGAACAGGTCGTACTCCAGGGAAACCAGCTTTTCCTCCGCGCCCATGATGATATCTTCCAGCTGCTTTAATTCATCTGTGGTAAACCGTTCTGCATTGGTCAGTGTCTGCTTGCGGATGTAGTAATCCGGCACCTGGTCCTTAAAGGAGTTGGTCACTTCAAAATAATAGCCGAATACCTTGTTGAATTTTACCTTCAGCGTCTTGATGCCTGTTTTTTCTTTTTCCTTTGTCTCTAACTCCGCCAGCCAGTTCTTGCCTTCCGTCTTGGCCTGGCGCAGCTTGTCCGCCTCCTCATTGTAGCCGTCCCTTATAATTCCGCCCTCCCTGACCGTAATGGGCGGGTCCTCCACAATGGAGTCCCCTATGAGCTTAAAAATGTCCTGCAACGGGTCCAGCTCCCTGGCCAGCTCCGCCAGAAGCTCGCTGTTAAACTCTCCCAGTATCCGTTTGATATAAGGAAGCATTTCCAGGGAGCTTCTGAAAGCAATCAAGTCCCTTGGGTTGGCTGTTTTATAGCTGATTCGCCCTATCAGACGCTCCAGGTCATAGATGGGATTTAAATACTCACAGATTTCTTCCCTGGAAATATAGTTCATGTTCAGCTCTTCCACTGCGTTCTGGCGCCTGATGATTTCATCCCTGTGAATCAGCGGCTGTTCGATGCAGGCGCGCAGCAGCCTGGCCCCCATGGCTGTTTTTGTCTTATCCAGAACCCACAAAAGGGTGCCGCGCTTCTGCTTTTCACGCATGGTTTCCACCAGCTCCAGATTTCTTCTGGTGGAGGTGTCTATGACCATGTACTGGCCGGTAGAATAGGGGGTAATGGCGGTGATGTGCTCCAGGGTGCTCTTCTGCGTCTCATAGATATACTGCATCACGGCTCCGGCGGCAATGATGCCCGTGGCATAGTCCTCCAGCCCCAGTCCCACCAGGGCTCCCACCCTGAAATGCTCCATCAGCACCCGCCGGCAGGACTCCTCGCCGAAAAAGCGGCTGTCCAGGGCGGAAATCACTACCTGATAACGGTTTTTAAGCTCGTCCATATCCACGCCGGACATGTAAAAGGCATTGTTGCAGATAATCTCAGATGGGGAAAACTTGTTGATTTCATCGAACAGTTCCCGGTCCGAATCCACCTCAGTCACCATGAAATCCCCGGTGCTGATATCTGCTGTGGATATGCCGTAAACGCCATCCATGTATACAATACCCATCAGGTAATTGTTCTTTGTCTCATCCAGCACCTGGGAGCTGGTAATGGTTCCCGGCGTCACCACACGGATTACCTCCCGCTTCACCAGGCCCTTGGCCTGCCTGGGGTCCTCCATCTGCTCTGCGATGGCGACCTTATACCCCTTCTGGACCAGGCGGTACAGGTAGGAATCCACTGCGTGGAACGGAACCCCGCACATAGGGGCCCGCTCAGCAAGACCGCAGTCCTTCCCTGTAAGGGTTATCTCCAGTTCTTTTGACACTGTCAGGGCATCATCGAAAAACATCTCATAGAAGTCCCCCAGACGGTAAAACAGGACACAGTCCGGGTACTCCTTCTTTGTCTCCATATAATGCTGCATCATGGGAGATAATTGTGACAAATCTATCAAAATGCTGACCTCTCTTCTCTAGTATGCTTGGTTTTTCTTGATTTATCTTATTTGGTTTTAATCTGACTGGTTTTGGACGGCTGTGCCTGCTAATTCTCCTTATCAGCCACATGCCCCATGTAATAAAACCCTCTGCTCTCCTGCAAATACACCGGCACCAGCTTTCCAATCATGGATGCATCCCCCGGGAAGTGAACCACTGTGTTGTTGGACAGGCGGCCGGTCATAAGGCCCGGGGTGTGGCTGTTGACCTCTTCCACCAGAACCTCCTGGACGGTTTCTGCATCCCGCCCGCAGACCTCTGCCGAAATATCCTGTACTTCCTTTAAAAGGCGGTCAAACCGTTCCTTCACAACCGCCTCCGGCACCTGGTCCTCCATGGCTGCCGCCGGCGTGCCGGTGCGCTTGGAATAGATGAATGTAAATGCGCTGTCAAACCGCACCTTTCTCACCACATCCATGGTCTCCTCAAAATCCTCATCCGTCTCGCCCGGAAACCCTACAATGATGTCTGTTGTCAGTGAGATGCCCGGCACTGCCTTCTTAATCCGCTCTGCCAAATCCAGATACTGCTCCTTGGTATAGCGGCGGTTCATGACCTTCAGTATCCGGCTGCTGCCGGACTGGAGAGGCAGGTGCAGGTGGCGGCAGATTTTTTTGGACCTGGCCATGACCTCTATAAGTTCGTCGGATAAATCTTTTGGATGGGATGTCATAAAACGGATTCGCTCAATTCCGTCTATTTTTTCCACTTCCTCCAAAAGCCGGGCAAAGGTCATGGGATGGTCCAGGTTCTTTCCATAGGAATTTACATTTTGGCCAAGGAGCATGATTTCCACCACTCCGTCCGCTGCCAGCTTCTGTATTTCCTTTATAATTTCTTCCGGCCTGCGGCTGCGCTCCCGCCCCCTTACATAGGGTACGATGCAGTAACTGCAGAAATTATTGCAGCCAAACATGATGTTGACTCCGGATTTGAAGGGGAACTTGCGCTCCACCGGCAAATCCTCCACAATCTGGTCCGTATCCTTCCAGACATCCACCACCATCTTCGGTTTCCCCTGCTTTTGTCCGTCCCCGGTCCGCCGCTCCAGGCACTGGGATACCAGCTCAGCCAGCTTAAATATGTTATGGGTTCCGAAGATTAAATCCACGTAGCGGTAGCTCTTCCTGATTTTAGCCACCACTTCCTCCTCCTGCATCATACAGCCGCACAGGGCAATCATCATGTCAGGATGTTTCTTCTTATAGGCCCCCAGCTGTCCCAGCCGGCCGTAAACCCGCAGGTTGGCATTTTCCCGCACCGTACAGGTGTTGTAGAGCACAAAATCCGCTTCCTCTGATTCCACGGCCCTGTAGCCGATGGTTTCCAGAATTCCCAAAAGCTTTTCCGAATCCCTGGCATTCATCTGGCATCCGAAGGTGTTGATGCAGCAGGTAAGGGGGCGTCCCAGTCTGGCGGAGCATTCAGCCAGCTGTCTCCTGGCCCGCTCCATGAAGTACTGCTGCCGCTCTGGCTCCGCGGCAGGCGGTCCCTGGTTTATGGTTGTCTCTGCATTTTCTATGTTGTCCATGGTATCTCTGGATTCTTCCATTTATCTGCTCCTTAGCTTCTATTTAAGTATTTCCGTCTTTCCCGAAACGCATAGCAGGCCGGGCCTTTTGCACGGTCCAGCCAATCATGATTAACAGTATGAATTTTACTTTAAAATGGCCGGGAAGTCAACCAAGTATTGGAGCAGGGGCAGAAAATGCCCTGCTCCAACTATTTTGCCCCGCAGCCGGTGGTTCAAACCAACTGCCAAGCCCTTACTGCAGGTTAATGGCTATGGCAACAGCAATGGCCGCGGTTCCCATAAGGAAGAAAAACGCCTGCATCTTAATCTGGAATTTTGCCCATTTTCCCCAGTCAATCCTGGCAACGCCCAGGACCCCAATCAGACTGGCGGAAACAGGTGTGAACGCATCCACAAATCCGGCGCCCATCTGGAATGCCAGCACAGCCACCTGGCGTGTGACGCCTACCAGGTCCGCAAGAGGCGCCATGATGGGCATGGTCAGGGCTGCCTGTCCTGAGTTGGAGGTTACAATCAGATTAAAGCAGCTCTGGAACAGGTACATGAACAGTGCGCCGATAAATGAGGGCACTCCTGCCAGTGCATTTCCAATGGTGTACAAAATCGTATTCAGCGTGGAAGCCACATTTGCATCGGAACCGCCCAGCACCAGAAGGATTCCTTTGGCCATACCCACAACCACCGCGGTTCCCGCCAGGTCGGCCACGCCGCTCTGGAAGGCAGAGGCCATTCCGTTAACCGTCATGTCATTGAGCTTAAAAATAACTGCGGTCACACCGGCCGCAAATCCCATCACAAAGAACTGGGAGGCGATTTCCGGGATATAATAGCCTTCACTGGTAACTCCCCAGATAATCCAAATCAGGACTGCCAGCATCTCCAGAAGAATCAGCTTATGGCCCAGGTTAAACTCCCTTTCCTCCTCTGATACGCTGGTCATCCTTCCCCTGAAATAGGCGTCGCTCTCATATACCACGGAGTGGGCGGGATTCTTACGTACCTTTTCAGCGTAAATCATCATATATCCTGCAGAAAGCAGAGTGACAATCACCCACATGACCAGACGGAAGCCTGCGCCGGACAGAACCGGTATTCCGGCTATTCCCTGGGCCACTGCAACGGAAAAGGGGCTCATCCATGAAACCGCGTTGCCCACCTGGGACGCCACATAAGTAACAGTAATGGCCACAATGGAGTCATAGCCCAGCGCAATTACAAAGGGCACCATAATCATAGAAAAGGGAATGCACTCCTCCGCCATTCCAAAGGTGGCGCCTCCCAGTGAAAACAGGATGAATAACAGCGGCAGGGCCAGGCGTTCCAATCCCTTTGTCTTCTTGATAAAGGCGTAAATGCCTGCATCAATGGCCCCTGTTTTCATAATGATGCCAAAGGAGCCTCCCACCACCAGAATCAATGCGCAGATTCCGACTGCTGAGCCGGAACGGTCCCCTGTCACCAGGCCCTCAAACACATAGTTCAGGAAGCCGAATCCCCCAAAATCCTCTGTGCCCCATATCTTCGCCGTCTTATGGAGCTTCTGGCTGGTATCATAGATGGATTCGCCGTACTGTCCGTACAGCACGTCATCTGTCAGCCCCAGTTCATCCAGGTCCTCCTGGGTCCACTCAGACGAATCCGTGTCAAGAAATGCATCCAGCTCACCCGGGTCAACACCCAGGGATTCCATCAATGCTTCATCCCCGCTCATGGCTGTCAGGTCATTCTTCACCGCTTCCTGGTCCAGACGATAGCTGTAGCGGAATGTGTCCGCCATAAGCACGGTCTTTGTCTTGACCGCACCGTTGGAATCCGTATATTCCACCTTGTGGGTACTGAATTTTCCTGCCGGAATCAAAAATGTCAGCATCCAGCATACGAATATGGCAGCAAATATAATGGCGTACGTATGGGGCGTCTTCATCTTTGTATAATCCCGCTTCGGGGCGCCGGCCTTCTTTTTGTTGTTAAATGGCATGGTTTGTCTCTCTCCTTATGATAGAAATATTAAGGCCGCCAGGTATGCGGCCTGTCAGACATGCCATTTCATTTTACCCTAATACCTGAAATTTAACAATACAAATTTCGGGTTATTTCGATTTCAGTCTTTGGATTTTTATGAGGATTCCGACGGTTCTTCCGTCACCCCCTCCCCAGTTTCTCTCCTTACTCCTCCCCTTCATCCTCGTATTCCCGTTCCAGCCTGTCTGCCCTTTTCTTTTCAATCCTTACTATCGCCACTTTTGTGAGCAGGAATACCGCAGCAAAGATCAGCACCCCCGGAACCATCTCGTTGGCATCCAGGTTTTCCTGTCTTGTACTGCGCCAGAAAAACAGGATGAAAACCAGGGCGCCCACTGTAACGGAAACAAGATTGCGTCTGACACGCTGTTTCCGGCCGCTGTTTTCCGGCTGGTACAGGCTGAATTTCAGCTGCCTTGCCCTTACATACTGATACAGGGGAGCCAGAATCAATACGACATATTCCACCACGCAGTCCCGTATTCCTTTCCCCAGCAGCAGGACCTTCACTGCAAAGGCCGCCGCCACAAATACATACATAATCATTGCCATCTCACTTAATATTTTATTTCTTACCTGTGTCATTCGTTCATCCATCATATCAGGATTCTCCTTTCGTTTCCTCCGGTTTCCGTTCCCTCCGGTTTTCATATTTCCTGTTACTCCTCCCAGAACAGTTCATCCAGTGTCTTGTGAAGCACCCTGCAGATTGCCAGGCAAAGATTCAGCGTCGGGTTGTACTTCCCCGCCTCTATCATTCCAATGGTCTGGCGGGTTACGCCTACCAGCTCCGCCAGTTCCTCCTGGGATAAATCCATGCCTGCCCTGGCTGCTTTCATTTTCAGGTTCTTCCCTGCCATTCCATTCCTCCTCTCAGGACCTCTATCCTCTTCCTTATTTAACGTTCTATATTGCATATTATAATTTATATCTTCCTGAATGTAAAGTATATATTGCATTTTGTTTATTACATTTTCCTTAAGGCATGTCCCAGTGGCGGAAGCTGTAAATCCCGTTTTTCAGAGCCAGGGCAGCCCATGCAGGTTTCCTCCTGTCATCAGCAGGAAACCTGCATGGGCGCTGCCGGTATCCTGGGCATTTCCTTGTACTTCTTAGGCGGCATCCCCACCACCTTCTTAAATGCCCGCGAAAAATAATACTGATTGTCATATCCCAGATGCTGGGCCACCTGATATATATGCAGGTCCGTGCTGCTGAGAAGATAGCAGGCCTGCTCCATTTTCATGTTAATGTAATAGTCCATGGGAGCACACTGGACGCATTCCTTAAAGACTGCATTGAGATAGCTCTCTGACAATCCCGCTTCCCTTGCAATCCGGGTCAGTGTCAGATTCTCCTGCAGATGCTCCCTCATATAGGCAGTCACGCGATTCAGATATTGATTCTTTGCTGTCCTGCATCTTCTCTCCAAAGCAATCTCCTCTTTTCTTCATTTTGTATTTCTTCTGATTCCTATTATAAAAAAACAGAGGGATTTATCCTTGAAAATCATGCGCAGAAAAGGGAATATATTGAGTTTTTTATGTAAAAATGTTATAATTCATGGAATATAACCAGACAATATTGAGATTAAAGGAGTCCAATGCCATGACATCTAAAATCCGGATTATCACCAACGAGCATCAGGAAGAGCTGAAGGAACACGGCACCTATGAATTTCCTGTCCTTGTCAGCGATGAGGCCCTGTCCAGATTCTATACCGGTTCCTTCCAATGGCACTGGCACACGGAAATTGAGCTCACCCTGTTCACAGAGGGAACCATGGTATATCAAATCAATGACCGGATATTCCGCCCCAGGGCCGGCCAGGCTCTCTTTGGCAATTCCAATACCATGCACACCGGCCGCATGGAGGACGGACATGACTGCAAATACATTTCCATCACCTTCCATCCCAGGCTGCTGTACGGCTATCAGGGAAGCCGGATTGCCAGCCGGTATACGCAGCCCCTGATGGAAAGCGCTGCTCTTCCTGCTGTCTGCTTCGACCTGTCGGAGGAATGGCACAGGGAAGTTATCAGGCTTCTGGAGGATATCATACGCATCGACGGCCTCCGCTACCACACCTATGAAATGGATATACAGATGGACCTGTGCTGTTTCTGGAAGCTTTTATACCTGCACTGTCTCCCTGTTCAGGAACCGGCCCATTCAGCCGGCATGAAAAACCAGGAACGGATTCGCCAGATGCTCTCCTTCATCCATGAAAACTATCAGTCTGACATCACCCTGGACGATATTTCCCGGCACATCCATATCTGCAAGAGCGAGTGCTGCCGGGTCTTTAAGGGTTACATGAAGGAATCTCTCTTTGAATACCTCCTAAAATACCGCATTGAAAAGAGCATCCCCGATGTGCTGGAAGGAAGGCTGACCATGACCGAGACAGCGCTCAGGGCCGGCTTCACCGACCCCAACTATTTCTCCAAGGTCTTTCATAAAATAAAGGGCTGCTCTCCCAGAACCTACCGGAAGAACCGTTCCGCTACACCGCTTTCGTAACTCCGGTCCGTTTCACCTTGTCGATGCCGCCTGACATGTGGGAAATCTGGTTTCCCATGAAAACAGCCCTCTGTACACAGTCCTCCCCATACCGTTTCCTAATCTCGTCCACGGCCGTGTCCAGCCTGGAGTATTTATCATGGAGTCCCTTATCAAAGAGCTGATACTGGTAATGGCCTTTGGGGCTGACCTTTCCTGTATGGACTCCTATCTGGCGGATGGGGGAATGATTCCACAGGCTGTCAAACAGGCTGCAGGCAGCTTCGTAGATTTCCAGGGTGGTGTCTGTAGCGGAAATCAGGGTAGTCTGCCTGGAACTGTGGAAAAACTCCCGGTCCGTGATGGAAATGCCCACGCAGGCAGCCTCCATGCCGTCAGCCCTGAGCCTGGCGCATACAGTCTCCGTAAGGGACAGGATGACCTGTCCGGCTGTCTCCCGGTCCGTCACATCGCAGGGCGTGGTCATGGAATTGCCGTATCCTTTATTCCGGGGAAGCTCCCTCAGGAAAGGGGACACATCCCTTCCGTTGGCATAATTCCAGATAAACTCTCCCTGCTTTTTAAGATGTCTTTTTAACAGCTCCAAATCCGCGGCAGCCAGCTCCCCTATGGTCCTTATTCCCAGGGCGCCCAGCTTTCTCACTGTGGCAGGCCCTGCCCAGAACAGCCGGCTTACAGGCAATGGCCACATCTTTCTCTCTATCTCCCCGGTAAACAGAGTGTGGACCTGGTCCGGCTTTTGGAACTCAGAGGCCATCTTGGCCAGCATTTTATTGTCCGACACACCGATGTTCACGGTAAAGCCCAGCTCCCGGTAAATCTCTTCCTTCAGCTGATGGGCAAACGCTGTGTGTGTTCCCCACAGCCCCCTTGTCCCCTCCACCTGGCAGAACGCCTCATCAATGCTGTACTGGTGGACATAGGGTGAGTACTTCCTGAGCAGCTCCACAAGTGCTCTGGAGCAGCTCACATACAGGCTGTAATCCGGAGGCAGGATTACAAGTCCCGGACATTTGCACCTGGCCTCCGCCAGTGTCTCCCCTGTCCTGATTCCATACCGTTTGGCGGGGCCGGATTTGGCCAGCACGATGCCGTGCCGGTCTGCCTCGCTTCCTCCGATGACAGAGGGAATGCCCCGCAGGTCCAAATCCTCTCCCAGGATGCAGACCCGGTAGGCTGCCGTCCAGCTCAGATAGGCGCTGTTCACATCCACATGGTACCATACCTGCTCTCCTGTACTGCTCATGACAGGGTCCTGAAAAATGACCACTTATGGGTGGATATACGGTATCTCAGCTCTATAAGGCGCCTCTGTCCCTCTGCCACGGCCCAGCACACAAAGCTGATATGCTCCATGCCGCAGTACTTTTCCTCCCTGGAAGAGACAATGCTCTCAATCTTCACTGTAATGATTCCGTGCTCCCCATTCTCATACCGGAACCAGAGGGGCGTCATATCCCCCAATGTACTGCAGGCGCCAAACATCTGTATGGGTATATTTAAAGCCGCCACTGCTTTCACCTCCTGATTCCAATATATCAGAACATACGTTCTGTTTCAAGTGGGAATTGTTGGTTACTGCCTGCAGGCTGCGGCTGGTGTGATTTGATTGGAAACTTAAGCAGGCTGCTATTCCTTATTGAATCGTGAAACGGTTCTTCTCATAAGAAATCACACCGTCCTTCTGCATCCTGGACAGCTCCGCCGACAGCGCGCTCCTGTCCACAGACAGATAGTCCGCCATCTGCTGGCGGTTAAAGGGCACTGTTATGGTGCGGCTTTCCTGTTTCACGGATTCCTGGGACAGGTACACCATAACCCTCTCCCGCAGGGACTTGGGCGTAATGATATCCATTTTTTTCGTGAGCATCAGGTTCTTCCCGGCCAGTACATACATCAGGCTCCTTATCAAACGGTTGTGGAAATCGCAACTGGAGGAGCAGGTTGTCAGAATGCGGTTCACGTCCATAAACAGGATTCCGGAGCGTTCCGACGCCTGCACATCCACCATCAGGGGTTCTCCCTTAAGGCATGCATAAGTCTCCCCGAATATCTGGCCCTTTCCTATATTCTCGATGATTTTCCTGTTTCCCCACACATCGTCCTTAATAATATTTACAGCCCCTTCCATCACCACCCCAAGACGGCCTGTCACATCGCCTGCCCTGTATATATAGGCATCCTTGCCATAGGTCCGTTCTTCCGCTGAAAGGCATGTGAGCATGGCCTCTATCTCCTCCTCCTTAATTCCATGAAACAGCTTTGTTCCTGCCAACAGATGAATATCCATATTTTTCTCCTTTAACGTTGTTTCAACAACTTACTTGTTGTCAAAATTATATTATACTTCATCCATACCGTCAAGGGCAGGCAGGACATGCCGCCCATTCACGCATATTTAAGAGGAGGATACAGAATGGAACACAATATGTTTTGTTTTCAATGTGAACAGACCGCGGGATGCAGCGGATGTATGGGAAAGGCAGGCGTGTGCGGCAAAACAGCTGCCACTGCCGGGATTCAGGACCAGCTCACAGGAGCCCTCATCGGCCTTGCCAGGGCCGCGGAGGGGAAAGAACACAACCGGGAAGCAGACCGCCTTATTGTAAAAGGACTGTTTGCCACCCTTACCAACGTAAGCTTTGATGACAATGCCCTGAATGAACTTCTGGAGGAAGCCGGACGCTTAAAGGATTCCCTGTCCCCTCTGTGCAGCTCCTGCACATCAGAATGCGGCAAGACAGAAGATTTTGACCTGAACCGGCTCTGGACCGGTAACGAGGATATCCGCTCCCTCAAATCCCTCATTCTTTTCGGCATGAGAGGAATGGCAGCCTATGCGTATCATGCCATGGTGCTGGGCCATGAGGACAGAAGGGTCATGGACTATTTCTATAAAGGACTGTTTGCCGTCGGATATGACAGCTATACAATCCAGGACCTTCTGCCCCTTGTCATGGAACTGGGCGCCGTGAATCTGGACTGCATGGCGCTGCTTGACAAGGCCAACCGCCGGGCCTTCGGCATCCCTGCACCGGCGCAGGTAAGCCTTACCGTGGAAAAAGGTCCCTTCATCGTTATCTCCGGCCATGACCTTCACGATTTAAAGCTTTTACTGGAACAGACCCAGGGCAAGGGCATCCGCATATATACCCACGGTGAAATGCTGCCCGCCCACGCCTACCCTGAGCTCAGAAAATACGGACACCTGAAAGGCAACTTCGGAACCGCATGGCAGAACCAGCAAACGGAATTTGCAGACCTTCCGGCCCCTGTGCTCTTTACCACCAACTGCCTGATGCCGCCCAGGCCGTCTTACTCCGACCGGGTATTCACCACTGCCGTGGTATCCTATCCGGGCATGGTCCATATTGACGACCGCAAGGACTTCTCTCCGGTCATCGAAAAGGCCCTGGAACTGGGCGGATACAAGGAGGATACCACCATACCCGGAATCAACGGCGGTACCAGCGTTACCACCGGCTTTGGCAGGGAGGCTGTTCTGGCTGCCGCAGGCACTGTGGCGGAAGCTGTGAATCAGAAGGCGCTGCGCCATATCTTCCTGGTAGGCGGCTGCGACGGAGCCCGTCCAGGCAGGAATTACTACACGGACTTTGTAAAGCAGACGCCTGAGGATACGCTGGTACTGACCCTGGCCTGCGGCAAATACCGTTTTAATGACCTGGAGCTTGGAACCCTGGCCGGCCTTCCCCGCCTTCTGGACATGGGCCAGTGTAACGATGCCTTTGGCGCCATCCAGGTGGCCGTGGCCCTGTCAGAGGCGTTCGGCTGCTCAGTCAACGACCTGCCCCTTACCCTGGTGCTGTCCTGGTATGAGCAGAAGGCTGTCTGTATCCTTTTAAGCCTGCTGCATCTTGGCATTAAGAACATTTACCTGGGCCCCACCCTTCCGGCCTTCCTCTCGCCGGCCATACTGGATTATCTGGTGGAACAGTTTGATATCCGCCCCATCTCCACTCCTGGGAAGGACCTGGCCGCGATGTTGGCCTGACATCCCGGCAGTGAGACAGGAATCTCACTGTGCAGAGAAAAGAGGACCTGTACGCCGCAGCCGGCATACAGGTCCCTGTCCCATTGTTCTCTCAATTTTATTGTTTCCCAACGTTCCGCTTACTCTTCTTTTCTTTCATTTTTCCCATGTTTGACAAATACATATTCCCTGTCCCCGGATTTCTCCCGGCTGTAGCAATACCCCAGCCGGTCAAAATCCTTAAGGCCTTCCGCGTCCCGGATGTCCCGTTCTGCCATGAACCGGACCATTTCCCCTCTGGCCATCTTGGCCTCGGTGGCTTTCACCTTTACCCCGGCACCGCCCTTTCCATCCTCAGAAAGGGTGCCGAACACACAGGTCACATACTCAATATGGGATTCCAGATACGGCTCCACCGCCCTGCTGTATTCCCTGGAAGCCAGATTCACAATCAGCGTCTCATCTGCGGCCAGCTCCCGGTAAATGGAACTTCCCCAATAGTCATAAAGGCTCCTGATACCTGAAGGCAGTTCCACCTTTGCCTGCATCTCCAGGCGGTACGGCACAATACCGTCCAAGGGCCTAAGGATGCCGTAAAACCCGGACAGGATACGCAGATGCTCCTGCACATAGTCCCACTGTCCCTGCTCAAACACACCCGGCGCCATGTACTGGTACTGGATTCCCTCATAGGACAAAAGGGCCGGTGTCAGGCGCCGTTCCAGGTCCATATCCTTAAAACGGCCGTAGTTAAGCCGGGCTATGGTTTCATTGCACTTCCACAGCTGTCTGGCCCGGTCCAAATCCAGATTCTGTATGTATTTCTTCAGTTCTTCTGCCTTTGAAAGGAAACAGGGAAGATTCGCCCATTCCAGCTCGTCTTCCCTGATATTCATTTTTTTGGCAGGCGATATAATTATCTTCATCCTGTCCCTTACTCCACTTTTTCTATCCTTGGAAAATACGTAAACAGCACCTTGGCTATAATCTTGTCCTTCTCCACAAACTGGTTCTTCCAGAACCGGGCATCCAGGGAATTATTCCTGTTGTCCCCCATCATGAAATAGCACCCTTCCGGCACTGTATAGGGACCATAGGAGCCTTCCATTGGTTCGGGAAGATAGGGCTCGTCCAGCGGGGTGTCGGAATCATCGATATAGACTTTTCCGTCCACCACGTTCACGGTCTCGCCCGGAAGCCCTATGACACGCTTCACGTAGTAGATTTTTCCCGTCGGGTCGTCCGGAAAATGGAAAATCACCACATCACCCCTCTCAGGGTCGCTGGCCAGGTAGGACAGCCTGGAGCCGATAACGCGGCTCTTGGACATAATGGTGTTCTCCATGGAGCCGGTTGGAACACGGCTGTTGGCTATGATAAAGTTGTTAAGGACCAGGGCGATGATAACCGCTGCCACGATAATCTGTATCCAGCTGATAATCTCCTTTTTCCAGCTGAAGGGTTCTTCCTCCTGCTGTTTTCTGCTCCCTTTCTTCCTGCTTTCCTCTTCGGGCATATATATTTCCTCTTTTCCTGCATTCTGTCTGACGGAGCCGGGAACACATGTAAAATGGCCCGGCTCCTCTGTCGCTGTCATCAGCGAATCTGGCCATCCCCGTAAATAATGTATTTGGTGGTGGTCAGTTCCTTAAGGCCCATGGGGCCTCTGGCATGAAGCTTCTGGGTGCTGATGCCGATTTCCGCTCCGAAACCGAATTCCTCACCGTCCGTGAAGCGGGTGGAGGCGTTGACATAGACAGCCGCGGCGTCCACCTCGTTTAAAAACTTCTGGGCATTGAAATAATCAGAGGTCACGATTGTTTCCGAGTGGCCTGTATTGTAGGTATTGATATGGCGGACAGCCTCATCCACAGAGTCCACCAGCTTTAAGGACAGGATATAATCCAGGTATTCCCTTCCCCAGTCCTCCTGGGTGGCCCGGACAAAGGCCGGCTCAATGGCGCAGGCATCCTCGTCTCCCCGAATCTCCACCTGCTTTTCCTCCAGCTTCTTTCTGAGAAGGGGAAGGAATTCCTCTGCAATGCTTCTGTGCACCAGCAGGGATTCGCATGCATTGCACACGCCGATTCTCTGGGTCTTGGCATTGAAAATAATGTCCAGGGCCATATTCTGGTCCGCGGAAGCGTCCACATACACATGGCAGTTGCCTGTGCCTGTCTCTATAACCGGGATGGTGCTGTTTTCCACCACGGTCTTTATGAGTCCTGCTCCTCCCCTGGGGATGAGCACATCGATATACCGGTTTAAACGCATCAGTTCCCTGGTGGTGTCCCTGCTGGTATCCTCAATCAGCTGGACCGAGTCCTCCGGCAGGCCCGCGCTTGAGAGTCCTGCACGCAGGCACCGGGTAATGGCCATATTGGAGTGGAGGGCGTCGCTTCCGCCCTTTAAGATAACTGCATTGCCTGATTTGAAACAAAGGCCGAATGCGTCTGCCGTCACATTGGGACGGGCCTCATAAATCATACCGATGACCCCCAGAGGCACACGCTTCTGCCCTATCTGAAGCCCGTTGGGGCGAAGCTTCATGGACAGCACTTCTCCTACAGGGTCATCCAGGGAGGCCACCTGCAGCAGGCCGTCTGCCATGGCCTGAACCCTGGCCGGCGTCAGCTTAAGGCGGTCCAGCAGTCCCTGGCTCATGCCGTCGGATTTGGCCTTGTCGTAATCCCGGAAATTGGCCTCAAGTATTTCCTCCTCGCCTTCCAGCAAGGCCCTGGCCGCTTCCTCCAGTCCCATATTCTTCTCCCTGGAGCCCAGGGTACCCAGTACACGCGATACTTCTTTGGCACGGCTGCCTATTTCATTCAATGTCATCATAATCTCCCCTTCACAATGCATCAGACTTCCTTGATTCCGCCATGTTTCTTTCCCAAATCCGTGATGGAGCCGTCCGGCTCCTTGATGGATATGTTATTCAGGTTATTGCGGAGACTTCCACGAATGGCTGCCACATACTCCTGGCGCAGCCGGGCCTGTTCTTCCTTCTCCTGGTCCGTCAGTCCCACTGCCTGGGACTTGTGATACAGTTCATTGATACGGTCAATCCTTGACGCGTCCATACATTCACCTCTTTCAGGGTCCTGGCACCCGGCCGGGTGCAGACTGCTAGTATTCATTGTTCAGATAATGCATCAAATCAAAATCCAGATTGGTGTGGGCCAGGAACAGGGTTCCCTTTTCCTTGCCTGACATAATGTCCAGTATGACATCCACCTGGTCTCCGTTGGCAATGACCATATCGGCTCCGCTGTCCGTGGCAATCCGGGCCGCTGCCAGCTTGGCTGACATTCCTCCGGTACCCACATCGCTGCCTGACGTATCCTTGCCCATGCGTAAAAATTCAGGCGTGATTTCAGGCACCAGGCTAATGAATCCGGCCTCCGGGTTCTCTCTGGGGTCATCTGTATAAAGGCCGTCTATGTCGGATAACAGGATGAGCAGGTCTGCTCCGATAAGGGCCGCCACAATGGCCGACAGCCGGTCATTGTCGCCAAAGCTGTCCACATACGGAATCTCCGAGGTGGACACCGTATCGTTTTCATTGACAATGGGTATGGTTCCCAGATTCAGCAGCTCGTCAAAGGTGTTCTGGGCATTGTACCTGGAAGAATCATTGACCATGGTATCCTTTGTGAGAAGAACCTGGGCCGCTGTCTGGTTGTATTCCGCAAAAAGCTTCTGGTAAATCATCATGAGCCTGGCCTGGCCCACAGCTGCAAACGCCTGCTTCTCAGCCAGGGAACCCGGCTTCCTGTGATGGCCCAGGGCCTGCCGCCCTGCCGCAATAGCTCCGGAGGACACCAGGACCACGTCCTTTCCCTGTCCCCTCAGGTCGCTGATGACCCGCACCAGCTTCTCTATCTTCATCAGGTTCACTTCCCCTGTCTGTACATGGGTAAGGGAAGATGAGCCAATCTTAATCACAATCCTCTGCTTCTCTGCAAGATTCTGACGTTCCTGGGTTTCCATGATATACTCCTTTATCTCTTCAAACGATTCCTGTTTATCTTACACCAATTTAAAGGTCACGTCAATTTCTATGTTGCAAATCTTCCTCTTCCCCTTCCGTTAAAAGTAGCTCAGACAGCCGAAGGGAAGGGGCTGTACCTGCGTATGATTTCCTCTGCTGTCTTGATTCCGTCCATGGCCGCTGAGGTGATTCCCCCGGCATAGCCTGCGCCCTCCCCGCAGGGAAAGATTCCCTTTACAGGGCTTTCCATCTTTTCATCCCTGGGAATGCGGACCGGGGATGAGGTGCGGCTTTCAATGCCGGCTAAGATGGCATCCGGCCGGTTGAACCCCCTAATCATGGTTCCAAATCCTTCCATGCCTTCCATGAAAGCCCTGGACAATGGTTCCGGGAATAGCTCCCTGAGGTTGGCAAAGGCATATCCGCCCTTAAAGGCCGGATTCACATCTCCAAAGTCCCCGGAAACCTGGCCCGCCTTAAAATCCCCGTAGAGCTGTACCGGTATGTTTCCTTTACCCAGGCGGAAGGCAGCCTCCTCCAGACGCCTCTGGAACCTGATGCCTGACATGGCATCTCCCGGCATCCCGCGTACCTGCTCCGCCTCACAGCCCTTCTCCCCTCCGGGCCCTGTCTCCATCCGGCTGAAATCCTCCGGCGTGACAGTGACAATAATGGCACTGTTGGCGTTTTCCCCTGCCCTGTCATGGTAGCTCATGCCGTTGACAGCCAGACGGCCTGTCTCAGAGGATGCATTGACCACGTAGCCTCCGGGACACATGCAGAAGGAGTAAACGCCCCTTCCGTCCGGAGCCTTCCAGGTGAGCTTGTAGCTGGCAGGACCCAATTCCCTGCATTCCTCCATGCCGTACTGGCTCTCATTTATCAGCGTCTGGGGATGCTGCACCCTGAGTCCCACTGCAAATGCCTTTGGCTCCATGGGAACGCCCCTGGCCAGCAGGGTTTCAAAGGTATCCCTGGCGCTGTGTCCGATGGCCAGAACCACTGTCTCCGTCTCAATGACCTGGCTGCCGTTGATTACAAGGGCCTCTATCCGCCTGTTTTCTCCAGCCTCCCTGTCTGTCACGAAATCCGTGACCTGGCTCAGAAAGCGGACCTCTCCTCCCAGGTTTTCAATCTCCCTGCGTATGGCTTTGACAATGCGGCTTAATACGTCGGTTCCAATGTGGGGCTTATTCACATAAAGGATAGACGGGTCCCCGCCGAACTCTGCCAATATGCGCAGTACTTCCCGGTTTCTTCCAAAGGTATCCTTTACCAGGGTGTTAAGCTTTCCATCGGAAAATGTCCCTGCCCCGCCCTCCCCGAACTGTACATTGGAGGACGGGTCCAGCTGCCCTGTTTCCCAGAAACGGGCCACCCGCTCCGTCCGCGCGTCCACATCCTCTCCCCGTTCCAGAAGAATGGGCCTGTACCCTTTTCTGGCCAGCATAAGACCGCAGAACAGCCCCGCAGGTCCGGTGCCGATGATAACCGGCCGGCCGGCCATGGGCTCTGTACCCGGCTCAGGAAGGCGGTAAGGCGTCTCCTGATGGACCGTTACATTACGGTCCTTCAGCCTGCGCACCAGCTTTTCTTCCTTCTGCTGTCCGGCCTGCCTGATTCCTATGTCCACCACATAACTGTACCGTATATCCGGCTTTTTTCTGGCATCCACAGACTGCTTGATAATGGCAAGCTTCTCTATCTCCCCTGCCGGAACATGCAGCATTCTGGCAGCCTTATCCAAAAGGCCTGCCCTGTCGTGTCCCAGGGGCATCTTTAACTGATTAATACGAATCATTTCCTGTTCCTCTTTCCGTTTGCTGCATGTATCCCTGCCGTCATACCGCTGGACCAGGCAAACTGCAGGTTGTATCCGCCGCAGATTCCGTCCACATCCAGAAGTTCTCCTGCCAGATACAGATTATCGTGAAGTCTGGATTCCATGGTGGATGCATCTACCTCCCTGGTATCCACGCCGCCGCAGCACACCTGGGCATTGGCAAAGGGATTCACCGACATGACAATGGCTTCATAGGTCTTTATCTGTTCCAGAAGCAGTTTCAGCTGTCTGGAAGACAATTCCCCTGCTTTCCGGGAGGATTGAATGCCTGCCAGCTTAATGAGCACCAGAGCCAGTTTCTTGTTCAGCAGGCCTGTAAACAGTTCCTCCGCCGTCTTGTGGCCCAGAAGGGCTGCCCGCTTTTTAAGCAGCCCAAAAGCCTCGCCGTCATCCCAGGACGGCATAAAGTCCACCAAAGCAGTGACCTTTTTTCCCTGGTCCAGGGCCCTGGCCGCAAAGCGGCTGACCTGGAATACCGGGATGCCGGACAGGCCGTAGTCTGTCAGCTGCAGTTCCCCCCTGTCCTGGGCCAGCAGTTCATTGGCCGCCATAAGCTTTACCCTGGCATCCGTACGGATACCCGCCATCTGCCTGTACATATTTCCCTGGCACCGCAGCTGCACCAGGGCGGGAAGCGGCTTGATTACCCGGTGCCCCAGCATCTTTGCCAGCTCATATCCGCTTCCGTCCGAGCCGGTGGACGGGGCCGCCTTGGAGCCGGCCGCCAGGATGACCGCATCTGCATCCAATACGCCCTGGTCCGTGTACACTTTGTAGCGGACCCTGCCGCCGGCTGGCTGGTTGGAATCCTCCTCCACCTTTACTGATTTTTTGGCTTTATTTTTGAATTCTCCGCCCACTTTTCCATCTTTATTCCCATCAACCGGCACTATCTTCTCCACATTACAAGAAAGCAGCACCACCACGCCCAGGCGCTCCACCTCACAGCGGAGCACGTCCAGCACTGCGGATGCCTGGTCCGAATTGGGATAGATATATCCGTTCCTGTCCTTTGGCTCTATTCCAAGACCTTTGAAAAATGCCAGGGTCTTGTCCACCCCAAAGCCCCGGATGACCTCCATGGGAAACCCCTCCTGGCCGCAGCGGTAACAGTCCGCCTCCATCCTAAGGTTGGTCAGGTTGCACCTGCCGTTGCCTGTGGACAGGATTTTCTTTCCCACACGGTCCATGTGTTCCACAATAGTCACGTCAGCCCCGCTGCCGGCCGCGCCAATGGCAGCAACCAGTCCTGAGGCCCCGCCTCCTATGATGACGATTCGTCTTCTCATGATTTATCCAAAGCTCCTTATCCTGCTCTTAAGTTTACACCCCATTTTATATGTTTTTCCGTGACATTTCAACTGTTTCCTGTTATTTACGGCGCCTATTTACAGGATTGGACCGCATACAATCCTGGATTCTGCAAAAAGGACCGGATTCCCAACGTGGAAATCCAGTCCCTCTGATTTATATCCGGCCTTTTGCTGTTTACGTTTCACTCTGTCCGTGCAGACGCCGCGCCATCTGTCAATCCTGAATCCGGGATTTGCTGATTCTGCACGGAATGGCCTTAAAAGCAGGAAAACCGGATACCTCATCCCTGATTTTCATGCTGTTTACATCATTGATATTGCCCTCTCTCCACTCCTTTGAATGATAGCTGCTTCCGCCCCCCGAAAACACATGGATTGTCCCCGGATGCATGGGCGTGATTCTGGCCCGGAACCGCTTTGTACCAAAGGCAGTCTCCACATCCACTTTGCATCCGTCTTCTATACCCATGCGTCCGGCGTCCGAAGGGTCAATATCTGCTGTTGGATATGGGTCAAGGACTGCCAGCGCCTCTATATTGGGGCCAAAGGAACTGTATCTGACCGGACTTCTGTTACCGCATGTCATGACAAACTCAAATCCGTCTTTTAATCCCGCCACCCCGCTTATATCCTTATAAACAGGATATCCCGTATACCCCATATCTTCCAATAGCGTGGACGATATCTCAAACTTGCCGGAGGGGGTGGGGAATCCCTTCCCGCCGTCGGCCCTGAGTTCACCTGTCTCATATTTCCTGTAGGTCCGCTTCTTTTCAAGTACAATGCCCTCGGGATGCTCTTTCAGCCGCTTAAAAAGGGCTTCCCTGCCTTTAAAGGCCCGTTCATAGAGCTCTTCCTTATTCTTCGGGAATGCATCCGGCCTGCCCATATATTCCGCCAGCTGCTGGTAAATGAACACATCCGCCTTTGCTTCCCCTACAGGCCCGATTATCTGTTCCCTCAGACGTATGCCGCCCGGATATTCGCAGAATGAATCATTTTCCCACAGCGTGGTGGCGGGCAATACCACATCCGCATACCTTGCATCCTCAGTCATAAAGCGGTCCAGGACCACCATGAAATCCAGTTTCCTGTATACCTGGCGCCACAGCTCCTGTTCCGGGTAGGAAATGGCAGGAGATGCCGCCCGGATTAAAAGTCCTCTGACCGGATACGGCTCACCGTGAAGCACTGCATTGGGGAATTCCATGAACTGGCCGCATCCGGTCAGGGCATAGAATACCGGGTATTTATCCGCCCCAACAGGCATGATTTCCTGCTTTGGCGCCGGTTTTACAGTGGGAATTGCGGACCCGTTAATATAGATACCGCCCTCCACATCCACCTTGCCTGTTATGGCCCACAGAATCTGGATGGCGCGGTTATTCTGCACTCCGCTGAGCTGATATTCCAGCCCGGTATATGAAACAAGGCTTATCTTCTCCGTTGAGACAAACAGCCGGGTAAGCTCCTCTATGGTCTGAACCGGTATTCCGCAGTACTTTGAAAGCCGGCCAACGGACAGGGTATCCAGGTACGCTTTATAAGCTTCAAATCCTCTGGTATAATTCTTTACAAACCCTTCGTCGTACAGATGTCTCTCCAGTATCAGCTTTGTCATGGCCATTGCAAGGGCCCCGTCGGCTCCTGGGATGATTGGCACCCATATATCAGCCATTTCTCCCATCCCTGCCTTGCAGGGGTCTATGACAACCAGTTTCGCACCCCGTTTCTTTGCATCCGCAATGGCCCGGTAGGCGGACAGCGGACCGGAATCCGTCTTTGGGTTTTTACCCCAGCAAAAAATGATTTCACTGTGCCCGATATCTTTTACCAGCATGGCCTCTGTGACGCCATAGGTGGTCAGGGGCGTGAACACGCAGGAGGAGGTATTGCAGATGGAGCCCGGCCCCATATCGTTGGGCGAGCCGAACACCCGGAACAGACCAGCATTTGCACACATACTGTCTTCCAGCCCGCTCCCGCCGTAATAGCTGGCCAGTGCCTCAGGCCCATGTTCCCTGATTATATCCAGAAACCCCCTGGCCGCATATGTAAGGGCCTCATCCCATGTGGCGCGGCGGAAGGTTCCTTCTCCTTTTTCCCCGCACCGAATCAGAGGATGCAGTATCCTTTTATGGCTGTACACAATTTCCGGCGATTTCTTCCCACGGGGACAGACCCGTCCCCTGGGGGATTGGGAATCCGCCTCCACCTTTACAAGCTTTCCGGATTCCAGGGTTGCCACTATATCACATTTATTGTGGCACATCCCGCATACACCTCTTTTTTCCATCCCAGTCACACCCCTTTTTATACAAGGAACGTCTCCCTTGCTTCCTTTACTGCAAGGCTGATATCTGCTTTGATTACCTTTTCCATATCAAGCCCCATATCATGTGCATATTCGTCAAACTCGTTCTCCGTACAGAAGAAATTCATGGCGTTTCAGCACGAACCTGCCCAGTTGGTTATCTCCTCCAGACAGAAGGAGAGCGCATATAAGCCTTCAGGCCGATGTTTTGCGCACTCCCCGTTTTTCATTTCCACATACACATCATTTCCGCATACACAGCAGGATGAATGAATCTGCGTATCCTCATGAAACGTAAACGTGGCTCCAATGGCATCTATGGCGCACATGGCCGAGAATTCCCTGCCATCGGCAAGTGTGACGCGGTGCGCAGTGGGCAGTGCGGATACCGGATAAATGAAGTTGATGTTCCCCTCCTCATCCGCGGAAAAACCATCCCTGGAGTGAAGGACATCCAAAATGTCCTCAAATTCATCCTTGCCGGAAAGGCTTATTCCCTTTAGTGCCTCATACCCGTCCTGTTTCATGTGAAAGGGCCTCTTATTATCAATTATGAAGTTCATGATGGCAATACGTACCTCATTCTGCTTTTCATTAAACTTTGCCTGAACATTCTGTCCCAAATCCATACATCCTCTCTTGTGCTTGTTTTTTCTTAATGTTTATGGTCGCTCTGTCCGGCCGTTGTCTCTGCCGCTTTCTCAGCCGCCTGCTCCGCCGCCTTTTTATCACGCGCTTCCTGCTCCGCCTTCAGCTGTGCCTCATGGCCTTCCGCTGCCTTTGCAGCATCCTGTGCAAGCTGCTCGTCCGTGATGTGGTCAATTTCCATTGCCTTTTTCAGCCAGTCCTCGTACTCCATTCCCAAGGGGAAATTCTTATCCAAATCAATGGACTGCGCGAACACATCAAAGCTTCCCAGATTGGCCTTTTCCACCCACTCCGGCTGGCAGAACTCTTCCAGCGTGTCAAGGCTTGTCCTCTGTTCCGGGTCAATATTGAATTTGTCATACTGGGCGAAACGGTTTTTGATATTATCCTCGCTGAATTCCCATGTAATGGTGCGTCCTTCTTTTACGCATTTCATGTACATGGTTCTGAGTCCGACAATCTGCGTGGTGCCAAATGTATCCGCAAAAATCATGGATGCATTGTACGGGTGAAGATACATATACTGTATGGCAAGCCCGTGAGCCAGTACAAGTCTCTTGGCCAGTTCTTCATGTTCCTTGGCAAAATCCTGCTGCATTGCATATACGCAGCACATACCCCATCCTGTTTCCTTATCAGAGGAGATATCAGCTCCCCATCCTGTACACATAATATGTCCGATACCTTCGGACTCTGCCTGTGAGGCATAGGGGTCTCAGCAGGTAAAGGCAGCCAGCTGACCTGCCTTCATCGCTATCAGTGCATCGGACGAGCCCATGGAGATAGCTTCGTATTCCCCGTCTGCCGGGTCCGGGGACAAGCCCAGTTCCTCCGCCCATGTGTGCCACTCCGGACGGTATTTAACGCTCTCGCCTCCGATGGCAAGCTTCTGTCCCTTAAGCTGCTCCGGGTCGGTAATATCATTGCTCACAACCAGATACCGGGAACCTCCCAGATGGTTCGCAGCCGCCATATAAAGCGGTGCTCCGTTCTTGGATGCGTCAATGGCGCTGTCAATTCCCAGATACCCGACATCCATTTCACCTGAAGACATGGCCTCTGCAATCTTGCCTGTCTTCGTAATATTGACCTTCAGTCCCAGGGCGTCATAGATTCCCGCTCCCTGCCCCACAAGCGCCGCCACCATGTGGTCGCAGTTGTTATATCCCATCTCCACCACAAAATCCTTATCCGCTGCCGGAATCTCGCCAAGTATATCCTTATATTTGGCGGCCTCCACAACAGGGTCATAGTCGGTGGAAACGGTCACACTTGTCTGAGTACTGTCCTTGCACCCCGCCAGCGCCGTTACCAGCACTCCGATTGCAAGGACGCTTGAAAACACTCGTTTCTTTTTCATTTGTCCGCTCCTTCAATTATAAAGTATTAATCCACTTTCCATTTTAAGAGGATTGACTCAATCAGCAGCATCCCCTTGTCAATCACAAAGCCTATCAGTCCTGCAATAATCATGTACGCCATCATGACATCCGTCCTCATACGGCCTTGCGCCTCTACCATACAGTAACCGAACCCGGCACTCGTCGCGATGAACTCCGCTCATATGACGGACATCCATCCCGCGCTGATAGCCAGTCTTATGCCTGTAATCACTCCCGGTAAGGCGCCCGGCATGATTACATCCCTGATTACGTCCCATGTGCTCGCACCCATGCTTCTCACTGCGTGGTAATAATCCCGGCTGATATCCTGTACTCCTGCAATCGTATTCAGGATAAGGGTAAATACCCCGCTGAAGGCAATCATAAAAATCGTAGGTCCGTCGCCCAGGCCAAACCATACAATGGAAAGGGGCACCCACGCCATAATCGGCACCTGGCGCAGGGAATTGATGAACGGCGCTATGGCTTTCATCAGTTTGGGGGAATACCCCATCAGCAGGCCTATGGGAAATCCAATCAGACAGGCATACATGACGCCTGTCAGCACGCGTCTCATGGTTATTCCTATATTGCGCAGGACATATAAATCCCGAAGGCTGTCGAATACGCTGTAAACCACACTCTCTAAGGTAGGGAATATGAAAAAGTTATTCGTTATATGAGCGCCGAAAAACCATATGACCGCTATCACTGCCACGGCTGCAGGAGTATAATAATTAAATCCTTCTCCCGACAGCTTTTTCCAGTTTCGCCTGTCCTGTCTTCTGACGCCCGTAATCATCCTGTTAACCTGCCTTTCCTGACTGTTAAGCTTATGCTTTTCCTCCATTTTTTCACCTCCTCACTGGTAATTTCTTCATAACGATATGAGTTTACCATGGCTTTTCAGAGATGTATAATAGTTAATCTCTATTCATTTTCCCCTGTCCATAGAATAAACAAATCCCCCTTTTTCCGCTGTTTCCCACGCCATTTTTATAGGTATTTCCATCCTGAAACCAACGGAATTATCTATGCCCCCGCCCTCATCCATACTATATTTCTATACGTGTTTCTTTCAGCCGCTTATTATGTTATAATTCCTCCGAATGGAAAAAAATACAAGTAAAAAAGGGGGAAAGCTGCCATGAACAGACCATGTATTGAATACATTTGCGCATGTGCATGATGCGAGGTTTACATTGGGTTCGTTGAATCCTTAAAGAAAGAATATGAAGGAAGGCTGGAAGTCGTCATATATAAAACCGGCAGAGACTTCGATTATATCAAGAAATACGGTGCGGTAACCAAAAGCATGCTGGTCATTAATGAATCCAGGGCCATAAAGAAATTAAGCCGTGAATCCATAACCGCGGCATTTGAGGAGGCAATACAATCTTGTTAAATGAATTCTTTGCGTTTATCTTCCATGTCTGTTACTCCGCACTTAATATGCTGAACAGTTCCTCGGTCTGGATGGTCATAAGCTTTGCCATTGCCGGAGCTTTACATGAATTTCTGAGCCCTGAAAAGATGAAAAAAAGCTCCATCTGTTCATCCAGGGTTTCCGGCGTATTCTGGGTCACTGTGTTCGGTATGCTGATTCCCATATGCAGCTGCGGAACCATACCCCTGGGAATCAGCCTGTACTATTCAGGCGCCTATCTGGGCCCCACACTGGCATTCATGACATCCTCCCCCATGATTAATCCCATTGCAGTGATTCTCTGCTGGGGACTTTTAGGAAAAGAAATTACCATTATATATGTAATCACCGGATTTGTGGCTCCCATGCTCATCGGTGTGGTTGCAAACAGATTCGCAGGCAGCGAGCTTCATATGCCGGGTATCGGTGAACAGACCGGACAGCCCATAATCCTCCTGGAAGAGGAACCAGTCTCTTTTAAGGACAAGCTGCTGTCCGGACTGAAGTGGTCCTTTACCGAGCTGTCTGTCACCGTATGTAAATATGCGGTAAGCGGAATGCTCATTGCCGGCCTGATTTTCAATATATTCCCCCAGTCAGCCGTGCAGACCTATCTGGGGAATCCGGGAATCATCTCCCTTTTTGGAATCACGGTGGTGGCCGCCCTCATGTATGTGTGCGCGGTGGGTCATATCCCCTTTATCGCGGCCCTTGTGGCCAGCGGCGCTGCTCCCGGGGTCGCAATCACATTTTTAATGGCAGGCGCTTCCACTAATATACCGGAGCTGCTTACCATTCACCGGACCATTGGAAAACGGGCCATGATTATGTACTTTTTCATGGTGACTGTCATTTCCAATATTGTGGGATACATCACAAACCAGCTGCTTATGCCCGGTTTTAAGCCTGTTCTGGATTTTGACGCCTCCCAGAAGACAATCCGGGCTGCCAACAAACTGATTTTCACTGCGCCCCTGTGGCTGAAATACCTGTGCAGCTTTGTCCTGGTTATCTATGCATGTGTGGCGCTGGCACGAATCATAAAAAAACAGCTTGGCAGCCAGACTGCTGAAATGGTTTAGGAGATGAATGATGAGTAAAAAAACAAAAAAGCTGACCCCATACAAACGGATTTCCCTGTACACCATCCTACTTTTATCCGTCTGCTTTCTTGCTTTTTCAGCCAGCAAATATCTCCGGAAGCAGACAGAAGAAACAAATACCGGCCGCCGCAGACTGGCCTTTGCCCCTGCTGTGGAGGAGGACAACCAGGCTCTGCTTATCTTTAAAAAGGAGTTTCCCGACCGGGAAATTTATCTGGCCTGTGAGGAGGATGTGACGGACGACGGGATACCTGACCTGCTTGTTATTTATAAAGAAGGTTCCCTGGTCCGCTTCGTAACTGCCATTGGCCAGGACAGCGGCGGTTATGTTTATACCGACCCTATCCCTGCGCCCATTGAAAACCAGGGCATACAATTTAAGAACATAGACAATGAAGGCGAAATGGAATTTATCATCTCCGGTGAAAAAAACGGACAGGCCGGATATGCCATTTACCGCATCATCGACGGACAGCCAAAGGATTTATTCGGCGATGGCATGGATAACTGCTGTTGAAAGGAGCATTCATATGAACCCATCCCTAAAAGCCCTGCTGTGTACAGCAGCCCTCTTCACCGTCTGTTTCCTTGCAATATTCCTTTTTCCTAAGGATAACACAGGAACAGACCGGGGCCTGCTGCGCATCGGAGCCGGAGACGATATATCCGGTTATCTGATGGATGAGACTTTAAGACACTGCGGCAGCAACACGGTCCAGGGAAAAACAGCCGTTGAATCCTTTGAATTCAACGACTGCTGAAACAATACCGCACAATGGGCTTTACGCTCAGAGGAAATTGACGTTGCATTTTACTGCAGTCACATGGCATACCATCTGATTGAGGACAAACGGTTCATGATATACGCCCCTGTCATCATGAATTCAGATGTGATGATTTACAGCGGCACGGATATGGAACATGTATCCCATATAGGCATCAGCCAGGGCCGCAGGCATCTGTCGAAGATGGTGTCGGAAGCCTATCCGCAGATTACTGAAATCTCGGAAATCAGTCCCAGGGTTCTGGGATATTCCCTTGAAACAGGGCAGATTGACGCCGCGGTCATGGATGTCACCAAAGCAGTCCTGGTGCCCGGAGTAACCATTGCGCCCATATCAGACGAGGACTATATCTCCTATGTACTGGTTGTGCGCAGAGACGTGGCGGACACGGAACCCTTCCTGAAATTTGTGGATGCCTATAACAAAACAGTCCGGGCTTTAAACCGGACCGGGACATTTTCTGAGGTCATAAATGCTGACGGGATTCTTCCGGACTCCGTCCACATCAAATTCTTGGGAATTTAAAAGAAAGGAAGATTATTATGTCTATCACTGTGCAGGAACTCAGCAAGAGTTTTGAGAGCAAACGCGGCGCCAAAGAAAGGACCGTTGTTCTGTCAGATATCAGCTTTGAAGTCAGGGACGGGGAATTCGTTTCCCTGTTAGGTCCTTCCGGCTGCGGCAAAACAACCACCCTTACTATTATTGCGGGTTTTCAGCCGCGGGACAGCGGCAGAATTTTTGTAAATAACCGTGAAGTGACAAAGCCCGGTCCTGACCGTGCCTTTGTATTCCAAAATTATGCCCTCCTTCCATGGCTGAAGGTGGGTGAAAACATTCTCTATCCCATGAAAAAGAGAAAGATACCAAAGACACAGCGTGAACAGCGCCTGAAGGAGCTTCTTGAAATGGCGCAGCTCCAGGACTATGCCAACTACTATATCCATGAGATATCCGGCGGAATGAAACAGCGTGTGGCCCTGCTGCGCGCCCTTGCCTGCGACCCTGAGGTCCTGCTCCTGGACGAGCCCCTGGGGGCAGTGGATTTCCAGATGCGGCAGCTGCTTCAAAAACAGCTGGAGCAGATGCTTCAGGCAAAAAAGACCACGGCCTTAATGGTTACCCACGATGTGGACGAGGCAGTCTATCTCAGCGACCGCGTCATCGTCATGTCCAGGGAAAAAGGAAAAATACTGGCCGACATCACCATAGACATCCCACGCCCCCATGACAGGACCAGCGTAGTCTATCACCATTACATGGATGAGCTCACCCAGGTGCTCAGTTCCGCCCTGAATGGTGATGTGAAGAATTCCGAGGACGAGGACCTTTTAGACTTTATCCAGAAAAATGAAAAGAAAAAAAAGGAACATCTGGCCACCGCATAGGCTGGACCTTGTCAGCTTGTATAGGATTCCAGATAGTGGTATACGTCCATCATGGACGGAAACCATATGCCCTCCATCAGCTTTTCCCTCTCCTTTTCCGGAAAATCCGTAATAGGGATATGGGTGTAAAGACAGATGGTGCTGCGGTCACTGCAGAATACCAGGAGAAAGCCGGACTCCGACACAAGATAGTATTCTTCTGCCGGAGAAACGCTTTCCAGTATTGGCTTTACCTGTTCCTGGTTCATGGCGGCCCTGTCATCCACATCATTGACAGTCTCCGTTTCAATGACCGTATTGGGAACTGCCTGTTCCTGCCTAACGCTATATCGGGTAATCCCGTATGCAACAATCAGACACACAACCGATGTAACTGCAAACAGGGCAAAGCAGTATAATAGCTTCTTCATGAACTAACCTCCTCGCTGGCTCCGCCCCGCCATACCCGGTCGGCATGGCGCCGTAAGCCGCTTTAAGGTTAGTATCTGCTTTCTAATCCAGTTTTAATCATGAATTCTCAAATTTTCCATCACTCTTTTCCCATGCATCCCATGCATCCTATCCCAGAAGCCGGAAACGGTTCAAAAGCCGTACCAGTCTCCTTCCTCCCGGCATGCCCTTAAGCTCCTCTTCCTCCACTGCCCTGAACCTTACAAGGAGCACGGCGTAGACCAGGATGGCCACTGCCACGGAGGGAAATACCACGATGGCCATGCCGGTCCTGCCCCCCATCAGCCGGTCCGGAAGCAGGGCGTAGATGGCTCTGTATACCCCGTAAGCAGCAGCTCCCATGAATCCGGCGCATATTGAAGGCAGGATAAGGGTCCTCTTGTATTCCTGCTTATATCTGGCAAATCTGGCAATGGCGTGTCCGTTTAAGAGACACATCACAAAGGCGAACATAATATTGGCGAACACCACGCTGTAAATTCCCATCTTCAGCACCATGAGAAATACCTCCAGCACTGCCACGTGAATGACCAGAGCAATGACTGCATGGCGTATGGGCACGTCCATGTGGTTCAGTCCCTGGAGAATGGCGTTTGTAACCGTTGACAGGGAATAAAATACCACGGCCAGGGAACCAGCCATGGAGAGCCGTATCAGCATGGCATTGTCCTCGCTGATAAACAGCAGGTTGCAAACCGGCTTTGCCAGCACCGTGATTCCCACTGCGGCCGGAATGGCAATCAGCAGGGAGAAACGGATGGAGGTGGCAATCCGCTCCAGCTTCTCCCTTCTGTTCCTGTTTGCCACTGCCCTTGTGAGGGATGGTATCAGGGAAGAAGAAAGGGCATTGGAAACAGCCACCGGTATGTTGAACAACAGCTGGTACTGGCCCAGCACGCCCCAGTAGGTGGCGATGGAATCCTCCAGATAGCCCAGCTTATCCATGCCCTGTCCAAACAGGTAATTGTCCACCACATTGGAGCAGTTGTAGATGCCGCTGCTGATAACAATGGGCAGTACGGTGATGGTGAGCACGTAGAAAATCCTGCGGTAGCTCTCCGTCCTCCCTGACCTGTCCTCCCGGACCAGCTGCCTTCTCTCCCGCCCTCTGGAGGCAGTAAGGCATATGAAAAACAAAAAGGCCGTGAGCGCGCCCGCTCCGGTTCCAATGGTGCCGCCTGCAGCACCCAGCGCATAGGAATAATCCTTGGCGCCCCGGGCAGCATTGATGGACGAGCCCACCCCAAAGAGGATTCCGGCCGCAACCACGCTGACCACTGCATTGACTATCTGTTCTAAAATCTGGGACACTGCCGTGGGCACCATGGTGCCTGTTCCCTGGAAATATCCCCTGAGCACTCCCAGATATGCCATAATCCAGATGGTGGGCGCCAGGGTCTTAAGCGCATAGCGGCTGAAAGGCGTCTTGATAAGTTCTGCGAACAAATCCGCCCCAAACCACAGGACCACTGCCGCCACGCCTCCCACCACCGTGGCATAAATAAGAGCCGCTTTTAAGATGCGGCTGCAATTTCTGTGCTCTCCCCTGGCCAGCCGGGCGGATATCATCTTGGATACTGCCACCGGCATGCTGTAGGAGGATAATATAAGGAGGATATTATACACATTAAAGGCCGATGTATAATATCCGTTTCCCTGTTTTCCGATAATGTCGTTAAGGGGCATCCGGTAGAGCATCCCTATGATGCGCACCACGATACCGGCCATGGCCAGGATGCTTCCCTGTATGACAAAATCAGCTGCTTTCTGTTTCCTGGTTTTTTTCCTGCTTGTCCTTGGATTCATGTCTTTTTACTGTGTATCCTCATTTCCCATAATTTCCGACTTGGCAAAATCCCTGGTGGGAATAATACAGACCCAGGTCTTTCCCTGATTCAGCACAACTTCATCGTGATTGGTATCATAATAACGGGTGGTGCCGAACTCGCCGTCCTTCTCCCAGTTAATGGGAATCGCTTTGCCGTCTGTCATAAAATACCCGCATTCCGTGGTATGTACATTGATATCCAGATAATCCGTAGTGGCGTAATGGCCGGTCTGGCAGTACTGGAAAATCACGTTCTTCACTGCAACGGGGCCTTCGTCCCCCTGGTGGATTCCGCCGTACTGGTAACGGTGGTACAGCCCGTCCGAGGGGTCATATACAAAGTATGCCTGGTTCATCATGTAGCCGGTCTTTACCGTGCCTGCATCCATGACTCCGGGACGCTGTTCAAGGGACGCTTCCCTGCCGTCCCTGGCAAAGAGATAATGGCCCTGGTAGGAAGGGTCATAGGACTGGGTGTACCCCAGCTTCTCAATAGAGGCAGTAATCCTGTCCCCGCTGGTATACGCGTTATGGGGCGACTTCTTGTCCTTTGTGCGGTAAAAGGCCAGGCCGCCGATGGCATCCAGACCATTGATATTGTCCACGTTCTTCAGATACGGCTTGGCAAAGGTGCTCTGGCCGTAGTGGACATAGATGGCGTCAAATTCCCTGGCAAAATAGGTGTAATAGGTCCGGCAGCTGCGCACCGAGCCTATGCGCTCCAGACCGTCATAATCCTCTATAAGGGCCATATACCGGTTCATGCCGCCCTCCACAGGCGCCTCATAGACAACGCCTGCACGGTTCATGCCGTACTGGGGCCTGGCCTCCTTGTCATTGCTCATCATCACGGCAGCGGGCCGGCGGTTTCCCCTGGCAGCTTCCACCATCTGGCCGGTCAGGTAGCTGCGTATCATTCCGCCCTCCTCTGTCCGTTCCTCAGGAAGATAATAATCCGGCAGGCTTCCGGTATCCTCTTTTGTGGTCTCGGGGTCCGACCGGATGATAATATCGGGTTCAGTGGCCTCAGCGGCGGCAGAAGTCTCCAAAGCCGTGGTCACTTCCACGCTGGCCTCCTTTGCGCAGCCCGTTAACATCACTGCCATGGCCAGTACTGACATGGTAAGCCCTGCCGTCCAACTGATTGCCATCCTTCTGAACCCGTTTCTCATCTTGTATACCCCCTGGTTTCCAGTATCTCTTTCTGTTTTTCTTCCATCACCAGCCGTTCGCCGTCCTCCATGTGGTCGTAGCCAAACAGATGGAGCATGCTGTGGGCTGTCAGGAAAGCCAGCTCCCTGGTCTGGGAATGGCCGTATTTCCCAGCCTGCTCCTCCACCTTGTCCACGGAAATCACAATGTCGCCCAGCATCAGTTCGCCGGTCTCAGGATTGAAATAATCCTCCACGGCGTCCTCCACATGGTCAAAATCCGACGGCGTCCCGTAATCCACCATGGGAAAGGACAGCACGTCCGTTGGGGCGTCAATCTGACGGTGCTCCCGGTTGATTTCCTGTATGGCGTCATTGTCCGTAAGAATGACACTGACCTCTGCCTCGTAGGGACAGCCCTCATAATCCAGGGCAGCCAGCACAATGTCCTCAATGATTTCCCGGTAGGGCAAATCCAGTACCTTCTCTGCTTCATATTCAATTGAAATGGTCATGGTCTTATCTCCTTGGCGGATTAATTCCGCTCCCGTATCCTGCGCCGTCCTGGGGGCGGGGTATTCTTCTGTTCATAAGTCTCGTAGGCCTGTACAATTTTCTGCACCAGGGGATGGCGCACCACATCGGAACTGGTCAGGTAACAGAAACCAATGTCATCAATCCGTTTCAGCACCTTAAGGGCTGTGTCCAGACCGGAAACAGCGCCGCCCGGAAGGTCCTTCTGGGTCTGGTCCCCTGTTATGATGACCTTGGAACCAAAACCGATTCTGGTAAGGAACATCTTCATCTGTGCCGGAGTGGTGTTCTGGGCCTCATCCAGGATGATGTAGGCATTGTCCAGAGTCCTTCCCCTCATGTAAGCCAGGGGCGCCACCTCTATCAGCCCCTTTTCCGAATTATGGAGATAGCTCTCCGCTCCCATAATCTGGTACAGGGCGTCGTAAAGAGGACGAAGGTAGGGGTCAATCTTGCTCTGGAGGTCGCCCGGCAGAAATCCCAGCTTCTCGCCGGCCTCAATGGCCGGCCTGGTAAGGATGATGCGCCCCACCTCTCCGTTTTTAAAAGCCTGGATGGCCATGGCCATGGCAAGGTATGTCTTTCCCGTACCGGCAGGTCCGATGCCGAACACAATCATCTTCTTGCGGATGGCATCCACATAGTGTTTTTGTCCCAGTGTCTTTGGCTTCACCGGTTTGCCGGATATGGTCCGGCATATGATGTCCTTGTCAATCTCCAGAAGCTGTCCGTCATTCTCCGTGAAAGACAGGGACAGGGCATAGTCCACGTTCTGTTCCGTGATGGTATTGCCTCTCCTGGACAGCTCAATCAGGTTGTTGAACACGCTTTTGGCCTGGCCTATGGTTTTCTCCGGTCCGATGATTTTTATTTCGCCGTCCCTGGCAATCATGGTCACATGCAGGGTGCGCTCTATTTTCTTTAAGTAGGTGTCAAATTGTCCGCAGACATTCCTCTCATGCTCTGCGGGAATGTCAATCATTGTCTCAATTACACTCATTCAGCAGTCATTGTCTCCTCTGGTTTTTCTCCCGGCTCCCCGCCGGAATTCTTGTCAGGCTCTGCTGCCGGCTGTGTCTTAACAATGGATTCCTCTGTCACAAGTTCACCCGTCAGACGGCATTCAGAAACACTTGTTTCTATTCTATCATTATTTTCAAGAATTTGTACCCCCTTTTCCTCTAAATTTTTGACAAATTGGTAATTTATGGCTTTGGACAGCTCCTTCAGCTCATCTTCCCTGTAATTCCGCTCATAGGATGCCATCTCCCGGCCCTGTATGGTGCCTATATACACAGGCAGATAATAATTGGAAAACAGCCTGAACTGCTTTTCCTCCATGGAATAATCCCACTCTCCCTGTCCCCTCACAGGGGTCAGGAAGGTAAAGGACCAGGCCCCGGCCTTCATGTACCACCCTCTCCGCCTGCGCCCTGTCCGAACCCGTTCCCTGTGCAGGAGAGGAAATGTCTTCTCATATTGCTTGACGGTCCTTGCCACGATATCTGCATCCGCGTGAACCATGTAGGCATTGATTTCCTCCTCATTGTCACCGATGATGGGGACGCGTCCGCTGACCAGTACCTGTCCCTCCTCCACCTCATCCCCCACGCTGACCTGGGCAATGCCCTGCCGCACCACCATGGAGGTAATGACTCCTGACCGGGCAGCCACTATGTCGCAGGGTGTCTCGTCCTTCTCAGGAATCGTGGACAGCACCTCGTTTTCCTTGATATGGATGAGCAGTCTTGTGCCTGACACCCGGGCAGATACCCAGGTTATCTCGGGAAAACTTGTGCGCATGGAGGCTTCCAGGTCCTCGCAGTTAATCCTGGCCTTCAGCATACCGTAATCAATGTCCTGGGTGTCCAGAAAACGGACCAGGGTGTCGTAGGTATACCTGTAATTGCCTTCAAACTGGATATCCCATATGAACAGGGACATAACATAAAGCACCAGGAAAAAAGCCATGATTCCCGCCCCGTAATACCAGCGTTTCCTGTGCCTGTAAATAAAAAATGGGAGGCCGAAACGGCCGGTGATGTGCAGCCTTACCTGTGCCTTGCGCACCAGGGGCTTCACCCGGCGGTACCCTTCCACAGTCATGAAAAACTCATAATCCCCGTCCCGGTTGCAAATCAGTCCCCATACCTCCAGACCTCTGGCATTGCAGAGATTCAGGAAGCGTTCCGGAGAATAGCCGTGAAGACGGAGTCTTACATATCCTTCCCAATTATGTAACAGCCATTCAATCAAGCAGGCCCCTCCTTTGATTTATGTTTCAAATTCCAAAGAACCGACCTGGCCGGTTATCTTCATCTCCTCCGCCGTATAGTAATCAATCTTTAAGCGGGCTCCGTGAATCACCACCTTGCAGTTCTTAGCCTGGAGCTTAATCAGGGTGTCCGTGTAAATCAGGATGCTCCTGTAATTCTCCACATTCACCTGGCTCCTGCCCACAAAGCTTATAAGCACATCCCCCAGAATTACATCCCGGGGCAGCCCCAGTGCGGATACGGCTGTTTTCTTTGGTTCCCATGACATATGCCCACGCTCCTGATACACTGGTTCTTTTTATTATATGCATCAGCCTGTTAAAAATGCAGTTCCCTTTTTTCCGAAAACAATCACATTCCGGCTTCCATATGAATAGACTATAATGAATCAATCTTTTGCGAGGTCTCTATGAACAATCAGTCCTATCATACAGACAGAATGAACGAGTATCCGGACACCCTCCTGACCACGGCAGAGCTGGGTGAGGCAGATGTTCCCGTGGCTCCCCTTCCCAACCCCGGCGAGGGAGGCCCTGTGGACAGCGGCAGCAATCAGAATAACGGCTCCAACGTCCCTGTCATCCCCCTTCCCAATCCGGGCGAAGGCGGTCCTGTGGACAGCGGCAATAACCGCCCCGGCTTCCCGCCCATCTTCCGGCCCATTTTCCCCGGAAACAGCGGCTCTGTCACTGTGATTCCCGGCGTCACCTTCCCATGCTACAACTGCATCGCCACCAGCTTCGGCAGGGTGCGCATTCTGAATGCTTCCACCGGTTACCAGCCCTTTTACGTGTACCTGGGCAACTGGATGATTGCAAGCGGCCTGGGAAACGGCGACATAACAGGCTATGTCCAGTCCGCCTCCGGCACCCAGACCGTCACGGTTTCAGGAGCCAACGGATATGTGTACATCCAGAAAACCATACAGGTCCGAGCCTCAGCCTCCATGACCATTGCCATCATCAATACGGCAAGCGGCCTGGACATCATGGAAATATCCGACATTTCCTGCAACGCCCCTTCCGGCACCAGCTGTCTGCGGGCCTGCAACCTGTCTCTGAACCTGGGGCCCTTCGACGTGTCCATCGGCAGCCAGAACTCTTCCTACACTGCCTTCACCAATGTGCGGTACAGGGAAGTGACCCCTTACACCAGCTTCTATCCGGGGTGGTACCAGCTCTACATCTCCAGGACCGGCTCCTACCCCAACACCGCGGTGGCAACCACCTCCGCCAATATGAGCGCCAATACATCCTACACCCTGTATATCTTCAATGCCCCCAATGCAACAGACGGGCTGAAAACACTGGTGGTATCCAACTAAACCGCAGGGTTCGGCCGGCGCATGGCCCAACGGGCAGACGGAAAAACGGTTTGCAGGAATTATGTCCCGCAAACCGTTTTTCTTTTCGCTTATTCGTCCCAGTTATGGTACACGGCCTGAACATCGTCGTCCTCATCCAGCAAATCCAGTGTACGGTTTATTTTCTTGATGTCGTCCTCATCGGTCAGCTCCACCCATGTCTGGGGTATCATGGTCACATCCGCCTCCATCATGGGAATGTTCCGGGCCTCCAGCGCCTCGCGCACAGCACTGAAATCATCCGGTGCAGTGATAACCTCGTAGCTGTCCTCCTCCTCGGCAAAGTCCTCTGCGCCTGCATCCAGGGCAAGCATCATCAGTTCGTCCGGGTCCATGTCGCACTCTTCCTTGTCGATGATAATCTGTCCCTTTTTATCGAACATATAGGACACGCTTCCCGGCGTGCCTACGTTGCCGCCGCCCTTGGTAAAGGCGCTTCTCACATTGGCAGCCGTGCGGTTCTTGTTGTCGGTCAGCGTATCTACGATAATGGCCACGCCGTTAGGGCCGTATCCCTCGTATGTAAGGGTCTCGTAATTCACGGAGTTGGCATCGCCTGCAGCCTTCTTGATGCCGCGGTCAATGGTATCATTCGGCATGTTGTTGGCTTTTGCCTTGGCAATAACGTCTCTCAGCTTACTGTTGTTGGCCGGGTCTGCCCCGCCCTCTTTTACGGCAACAGCAATCTCACGGCCTATAACAGTGAAGATTTTGCCCTTGGCAGCGTCGTTGCGCTCTTTCTTATGTTTAATGTTGGCAAACTTTGAATGTCCTGACATTGGTAAACACCCTTTCCTGTTTCTTCTTTTATGGTTTATACGTTCAAATACAGCCTTCTGCTGTATTTTATACACATCTTTTCTATATTAACACGAATTTTTTTATATGGCAAGAAAAATTCTTTGGCCCGGATTCATGGCCCGGATTCTCAGATTCCCGCCCTGTATCCGTTCACAGCTACCGCACCTCCGCTGCCAGATTCCTGAGCCACTTCTTCTGCCTGTACCGTATATATCCCAGCACAGCCTTATAGACCTCCTCCGTCATCACCAGTGCATAGACCGTATAGATAGGCAGTCTCCACACCAGGGCTCCCAGGAACGCCAGGGGCACGCCGATGAACCACACGCCGCTGGTGTCCAGGAACAGGCACATCTTTGTGTCGCCGCCGCTTCTCAACACTCCCACCACATTGACGTAATTAAACATCTTCGCCGGCATGTAGGCCGCAAAAATCAGAATGCACAGGCTTACGTCCCGCGCCACCTCAGGCGTGATGTTGTAAAGACTGATAATGGGCCACCGGATTCCAATCAGCACCACTGCCACGCCCACTGTTGCAATGAACTGGAGGATGAAGAAATGCACCGCATACTTCTCCGCCCGCTTGAGATGGCCTGCCCCCAGTTCATTGCCCAGGATAACGGCCGTTGCCGCGCTCAGACCCTGGAACAGCACCACCAGGATGTCCTGTATGGTGGTGGCAATGGTGATGGCAGCCACTGCCTCGTCCCCCATGCGCCCGTATGCCAGGGAGTACATGGTTGTGCCCAGCCCCCACATGAACTCATTGGCAATGACAGGGGCGGATGTCCTGAAAAACTGGCCGATGAACAGGCCGCTCCAGCCAAACAGCTCCCTGATGCCGCAGGCCACAGGCAGCTTCTTTCCGTACACATATCCCAGAATCAGCATAATTTCAATAATTCTGGCTATCAGGGTAGCCACGGCAGCGCCGGATACTCCCATGGCAGGCGCGCCGAACTTGCCGAATATGAGCACGTAATTCAGGCATATGTTAATCACAATGGCGATACAGCTGCTTATAACAGGGAATATAACCTTGTTCACCGCCCGGAGTATGGCCACATATACATTGGTCATGGCCAGGAAGGGGTAGGTCAGAACCGCTATCTTCAGGTACTTTGCCCCCAGCTCCACGCTGTCATGGCTGGTAGTGAATATGCGCATGACGGATTGGGGGGACATAAGGGCCGGTACAACGAAAAACAGGGCGCCTGCCAGGGCCAGCAGAATGGAAAGCCCCAGGACCTTCCTTATGCTTTTAATATCACCGTTTCCCCAGAACTGGGCCGCCAGTACGCCGCTTCCGCTGACAATGCCGAATACAAGCAGCGAAAATACAAAGAAAAATTTATTGGCCAGTCCCACTGCTGCTATGGCTGTGGCCCCCATGGTTCCAATCATCAGGGTATCCACCAGGTTTACCACTGTGTTGAGCATTCCCTGCAGGGCCACGGGACAGGCAATCATAAGCGCCTTCCTTAAAAATCTGCTGTCACGAAACATCTCCTTCGTGCTCTCTACTAACTGCATCATACTTCTCTTCCACCGAATCTTTCCCGCTGTCCGCAGTCTTCCCGCCTTCCGGCACAGGAAATACCCGGACGCTCTCTATCATCTTATTGCCGGCCCGCTCCACCTCAAAGAGCCAGCCTCCGAATTCCACCTGTGGATTCTCCCCCTCCTGAGGGATGCGGTCCAGCCGCGAAACCAGATATCCGTTCAGGGTATCGTAGGTATCGCTGTCCTCCTCAGGCAGCTCAATATCCAAAGTCTCCATCACGTCTTCCAGCGGCGTAAGGCCGCTCATCACAAAGGAGCCATCCTCCATGGCCTGTATGAAATCCTCTTCCTCATCGTATTCATCCATGATGTTGCCCACAATTTCTTCCAGTATATCCTCCATGGTAAGGAGGCCGGCTGTCTGTCCGTACTCATCCACCACGATTTCCATATGAATCTTGCGGGACTGCATCTCCTTGAAAAGGGTATCTATGTTCCTTGTCTCCGGAATGAAATTGGCTTCCCTCAGAAGGCCGGGTATGTCCATAACCAGCCTGTCCCTGTTCTCTTCCTGTTCTGAAAAGGTCATGGCATCGCGCATGTGCAGGATACCGATGATGTCGTCTATGTCCTCCCCGTATACAGGATACCTGGTATTCACGCCTTCATTCAGAATGAAATCCACTGCCTCCTTAAGGCTCATGCTGCCGTCCAGGGCAGTCATGTTGGTGCGGTGGGTCATGATGTCCGCTGCTTCCTTGTCTCCCAGCTCAAAGATATTGGTTATCATCTCCGTCTCGTCCGCTTCCAGGACGCCCTGTTCATGGCCCTCATTGACCATGGACATGATGTCCTCCTCCGTCACATTGCCGTCGTCGTCCGCCAGGTCCACCCCAAAGGGCTTTAGCACCAGGGCTGAAATCAACGTTATCAGGCGTGTCAGGGGCAGGAATACCCCAGCAAAGAAAAGCACCACCGGAAGCATATGGTATCCCCACTTCTCAGGCTCCTTGGCCGCCAGGCGTTTGGGTATAATGATGCCGAAACTGATGACCAGCACCAGGACAAATATGGTGACCAGGGCCAGAAGTCCTGCCCACTGCCACCAGGATGGGTTCCTGTACCACGGCGTGCCTGCCATCTCCATCACCTGGGCCGGGTCCACCCAGGCCAGCACTTTTCTCAGAAGGAACCTGCGCTCCACCATGCCAATCATGGCAGGCAGGATTGCCGCTCCTATAATCATACCCATCAGATGGGTGGTAACCTGAATGGTATGGACAAACCTCACCGGACGGTTCACTATCTCCAGCAGGCGGGCAGCCTTTTTATTCCCCCCGGCCGCCTCCTCTTCCAGCTTCCCCTCGTTCACATTCTGTATTGCCGAACCAAAACCGTAAAACACTGCCTCCAGAAGAATAAATCCTATCAATATGAGGATACTGACAGGTGGATAACCATCGTCCATAATGACAAAAAGACTCCTTTCATACTCATAAAACGCCATTGCCGCGGAGTACTGCCAAAAAAAGCAGAGCTATACCCCTAAAATACGGCATAACTCTGCTTATCATATCATTTTTCTCATATTTCGTCAATGGTGCCTTATACACCTGCCCATGGTGCCCCCGCCTGCTTATGTACGCAGTTCCAGGCTAATCATAAGGGCCTCATCCACCCTCTGCTGCAGCTCCTCATCAATATGACAGATTTTCTCCTTTAATCTCTGTTTGTCAATGGTGCGCAGCTGTTCCAGGAGAATGACCGAATCCTTAATCATGGCACAGCGCCTGGTGGGCAGCTCCACATGGGTGGGCAGCTTGGCTTTGTTCATCCTGGATGTAATGGCCGCGCATATGACCGTGGGACTGTGCTTATTTCCCACGTCATTCTGGATAATCAGCACGGGGCGCACTCCCCCCTGCTCCGAGCCAACCACCGGCCGTAAATCTGCATAATAAATATCTCCGCGTCTGATAATCACATTGTTCACACTCCGTCAATTTATTCAACCTTAGTATTGACATTTTTGGCCTGTGTATACATGGCCCGGATACACTGGGGCATCCGGCCTGCTTTACGCCACACTAATAACATATGATTCAGACGTTCTCTTTGAGCCTGGTAGGCTTTTACATATATCCGAAGCCCTGGTAAATATCGTTAAAATAATCCTTTTGGCCAATGGCCTTCCCGTCCCTCAGATAGACCCTGGGGACCCGTTTTCCGATTCCGCAGATGATTTCGTAGTGGAAACCGCCGCCCAGACGGGCCAGCTCCTCCACCGTGATGCATTCATCCCCATCCCTTCCAATGAGGGTGGCCTGGTCCCCTTCCGCTGCCTCCGGAATGTCCGTTACATCCGCCATAAACTGGTCCATGCATATTCTTCCAAGGATTTTTGCCCGTTTCCCCCTAATCAGCACCGTGCCCTTATTGGAGAGACTGCGCGGATAACCGTCCCCGTATCCCACCGGAATGGTGGCCACCCGCATGGGACGGTCTGCCACAAAGGTGCCTCCGTAGCTCACGGCCGTACCGGGCTCAATGGTCTTTATGTATGTGATAAAGCTCTTAAGCTCCATGGCCGGAACCAGCTTTACCCTGTCCTGAGCCACCTCATCAGAAGGATACAGACCGTAAATGGAAATCCCGGCCCGCACCATATCCAGTCCGTTGGAGTCCAGCCCCTCCACAATGCCGGCGCTGTTGGAGCAGTGGCGGACCGGTATATCCAGGCCCCGGCTGCGGAGCATTTCGCAAAAATCCCTGTATGCCCTGTACTGTGCCTCATAAAACGTCTTATCCGCCTCGTCAGCCCTGGCAAAATGGGTAAACATTCCCTCAATGCGGATACCCGCAAGCCCGGATATCCTGACTGCCTCCTCTGCCGATGCCTCGTCCGGCGTCATGCCAATCCGGCTCATGCCTGTGTCCACGGCCAGATGGATGCTGGCCCTGGCGCCGTTCTTTACAGCTGTCTCCGATAGCTTCCTGGCCTCCTCATACCGGAACATGGCCGGACGTATATCATACCGGACCAAATCTTCAAAGCGGCTCTCATGGGTCACGCCCAGCACCAGAATCATTTTCTGTATGCCGTGGCGGCGCAGATTGATTGCCTCGTCAATGGTCGCCACCGCATAGCCTTCCACATAAGGGGCAATGGTTCCGGCCACCGGAACGGCCCCGTGTCCGTACCCGTCTGTCTTTACCACACCAATCATGGAAGTGGCTGGCCCAAGGCTGGCCTTCATTGCCCTCATATTGGATTCCACCGCATCCAGGTCAATGGCTGCGTAAACTCTGCTGTAAGAATTCATGGTTGTTGCCTCCTGTGTCATGTCCCCCTTTTCACGGGGACCCTCTTGATTGTATTTTAATTCATAGACCCGGCCATCACACTGCCGACCGCATCCGCCAGTTCCGATGCCAGCAGGCTGTGGGCGCCGCTTTTAGAGGCGGCCGCGTCTCCCGCCCGCCCGTGCAGGTATACGCCCAGGCAGGCGGCCTCCTCCTCCTCCATGCCAATGGCTATCAGTCCTGCTATGATACCTGTGAGCACGTCTCCTGAGCCGGCCTTTGCCATGGCGCTGTTGCCGCTGGAGTTGATGTACAAATTCCCGTCCCGCCCTGCCGTGACCGTGGCTGCGTCCTTCAGCACACAGGTAAGGCCGTAGCGGCCTGCATACTCCAGGGCCGTGCCTGCCAGGTTTTCCTTAATCTGCTCTATGCCCTCCCCCGTGAGCCGGGCCATTTCCCCCAGGTGCGGGGTCACAATAATGTTCTCCGTATAATAGGATGTCAGATAGGGATGGCCAGCTATGGCATTCAGGCCGTCCGCGTCAATGATGACCGGCACAAAGGCGCTGGTCAGTATATCCTCCACCAGATACTCCACGTAGGGTCCGTTTCCCAGTCCCGGTCCCAGGACCACCACGTCGGCCCATTCCATCTGGGCTTCTATCATCTTCCGGAATTCCTCCCTGCCCTCCATGAGCTGGTCCGGGGTGTAGGCGGCTATAATGGCCTCCGGCAGGCGTTCCTGGAGTATCTGCCGGTTTTCCTCCACCGTAAGGAGCTTTACCAGCCCGGCCCCTGTCCGGTATGCAGATAAGGCGCTCAGGTAAGCGGCCCCGCACATATTCCTGGAGCCCGCCACAATCAGTACCTTTCCAAAGGTTCCCTTGTTGGAATAAGCAGGACGCCTGGGAATCCGTTTCAAGTCCTCATCCCCGTAGGTAACGGCAAAATCCCCTGCCGCCGTTCCCTCTGCCGCCTTCACCGCCTCCAGGGCCTGAACGGGAAATCCGATATCAGCCACTTCCACCTGCCCTGCATATTCCCGTCCCGGATACAGGGCTGTCCCGGTCTTCTCCCATCCAAAGGTAACGGTTACATCCGCCTTCAGGGCAATGCCCATGACAATTCCCGTATCCCCATGGATGCCTGAAGGAACATCCACTGCCACGGTACGGCGTATGGACCTGGCCTCCAGCATCTCGATGCACTGCCTGTACTCTCCCTCAACCGGCCTGCTCAGTCCCACGCCGAACACCGCGTCAATGAGAAGGCCGCACGTTTCCTTTTCCCCGTCCTGCCAGGGCGAAGAGAAAAGGCCCACATTGGCGGCAATGGAAAGCTGTGCTCTGAATTCCTCTGTTCCTCTTTCCGGATTCCCCACCAGGAATACACGCACCGGATACCCTTTTAAATGAAGCATTCTGGCTGCCGCCACGCCGTCGGCCCCGTTGTTGCCGGTGCCGCATACAGCCCACACCGTATCCCCCTTCTCCCAAAGGCGCTCTGCTGCCCGGGCCACCTCAAGAGCAGCCCGTTCCATCAGGACCAGGGATGGGATTCCCACGGTATGGATGGTATATGCGTCAATGGCCTTCATCTGTTTTCCCGTTACCAGCATCCTCATATGACTGTACCTCCTTTATCCTTCCCTCTCCCACTGCAAATGCCATGGCGTATTCCCCTGTGTTGGTGATGGAAACCTCCAGGCGTTCCATCCCCATCTCCTTAAACCGCGTAAGGGCCCCCCGGTAAAGGCGGACATAGGGCTTGCCCAAATCGTCCCTGAGCACCTCCACGTCAATGGGCATAAAGGTGCGGAATCCCGTTCCCAAAGCCTTGGCCACAGCTTCTTTCACAGCAAAAGAGCCGGCCAGCTTAGAGGCGGACCCCTTTGCTTGCCGGCTTTCCATATCTGTAAATGTGCGCATCACAAAATAATCCTTTTTACAGGCTTTTTCCATGCGGCTGATTTCAATTAAATCCGTTCCAACTCCAAGTATCATGGCGCTGACTTCCTAAACATTTACTTTAATGAATTTCTCTGCTCCTCCTGCTGGTCATACATACTGCTGACCCGGTAGGAAAGGCGCATCAGGCTCTCGGACAGATGTACATTTTCAACCACCACATCCTCCGGCACCACCAAATCCGTATGGGCAAAGTTCCAGATAGCCCTGATTCCCGCATTCACAAGGCGGTCCGCTATCTCCGGCGCCTTTGTCTTGGGAATGGTCAGCGCTGCAATCTGAATCTCATTCTCCCGGATAAATGTCTCCAAATCATCCACGGAGCGAATCTCAATTCCCCTGATAACAAGTCCAATCAGTTTGGGGTTAATATCAAACATTCCCCTGATGACAAAGCCCCTGCGCTCAAAATTCGTGTAGTTGGCAATGGCCTGTCCCAGGTTTCCTGCTCCGATGATAATTACATTATGCTGTCTGTCAATTCCCAGTATCTTAGCGATTTCCGAATAGAGGTACTTTACATTATAACCATATCCCTGCTGTCCGAATCCGCCGAAATTATTCAAATCCTGACGGATTTGAGATGCAGTCACCTTCATTCTGGCGCTCAGCTCGTTGGAGGATATACGCTCCACACCTTCCTCTATTAATTCACCTAAATAACGGTAATAGCGGGGCAGCCTAGAAATCACTGCCTTCGAAATCTCCTTGCGTTCCATGATGTATCCACCTTCCCATTGTGCAATTCTATCAAAACTCTAATAGTACTATTATAAACACACGTCAAAAAAATGTCAAACACGTTTACATATGTTCTTGAAAAAATCGTTCCCTTATATTATACTTGTGAGAGCAAAATATGTCGTTTTTAAAGGAGTTTACCATGATTTTATCATGCAGCAATATAAGCAAATCTTTTGGGGAGAAACATATATTAAAGCAGGTTTCCTTCCACCTGGAGGACCATGAGAAGGCGGCCATCGTGGGAATTAACGGCGCCGGCAAGTCCACCCTCCTGAAAATCGTCATCGGGGAGCTGGCCCCTGACGAGGGGTGCGTTGCCCTGGGCAAGGGCGCCTCTGTGGGCTATCTGGCCCAGCACCAGGACCTGGACAGCGGCAGCACCATCCAGGACGCCCTGCTGGAGGTCAAACGCCCCATTCTGCAGATGGAAGAACGCATCCGCTCCCTGGAACTGGATATGAAAAGCGCGTCCGGCGAACGCCTGGAAGCCATGCTGGAGGAATACAGCCGCCTGACCCACCAGTTTGAGCTGGAAGGCGGCTATGCCTGCCGCAGTGAAATCACCGGTGTATTAAAGGGACTGGGCTTTGCCGAGGAAGAATTCACAAAGCCCATCAATACCCTTTCCGGCGGGCAGAAGACCCGCGTGTCCCTGGGCAAGCTTCTTCTGACCAGGCCGGACATCCTGTTTCTGGACGAGCCAACCAACCACCTGGACATGGAATCCATTGCCTGGCTGGAGACTTACCTTAAGACCTACAGCGGCAGTGTAATCATTGTTGCCCATGACCGGTATTTCCTGGACCGGGTGGTGACTAAAATCGTGGAGCTGGACAATGGAACCGGAACCGTATTCAGCGGCAACTACACTGCATACAGCGACAAAAAGGCCATGCTTCGGGATGCCAGAATCCGGGCATACTTAAATCAGCAGCAGGAAATCAAGCACCAGGAGGCGGTAATTGCCAAGCTGAAATCCTTTAACCGTGAGAAATCCATACGCAGGGCCGAGAGCCGTGAAAAGATGCTGGATAAGATTGACCGGCTGGAAAAGCCCATGGACATCGACGACTCCATGGACATCCGGCTGGAGCCGGATGTGGAAAGCGGCAAGGATGTGCTTACAGTCACCGGCCTGAGCAAATCCTTTGACAGCCAGACCCTGTTCACGGATGTGGACTTTGAAATCAAGCGGGGGGAGCGGGTGGCCATCATCGGCAACAACGGAACAGGCAAGACCACCCTCCTTAAAATCATCAACCAGCTGCTTCCGGCTGATACCGGCGAAATACGCCTGGGTTCCAAGGTCCATATCGGCTACTACGACCAGGAACACCAGGTCCTTCATATGGATAAGACCCTGTTTGACGAAATCCAGGACACCTATCCCACCATGAACAATACCCAGATTCGCAATACCCTGGCCTCCTTTCTCTTTACGGGGGACGATGTGTTCAAGCTAATCCGCGACCTGAGCGGCGGCGAGCGGGGCCGTGTCTCCCTGGCCAAGCTGATGCTGTCCGACGCCAATTTCCTGCTGCTGGACGAGCCCACCAACCATCTGGACATCACGTCCAAGGAAATCCTGGAAAGCGCCCTGTGCCGTTACACCGGAACCGTCCTCTATGTGTCCCACGACCGGTATTTCATCAACCGCACAGCCACCCGAATCCTGGATTTGACCGGCCAGTCCCTGATTAATTACATCGGCAGCTATGACTACTATCTGGAGAAAAAGGAGGCTGTGGAAGCGGCCTTTGCGGCCAGGAACAGCCGTTCATCATCCGCCTCCCGTACCTCCCGGTCCGCCGGCAGCCCTTCCCAGGGCTCCCAGAATGACCTGAAGCTGGAGTGGAAGGCCCAGAAGGAAGAACAGGCCCGTATACGCAGGATTCAGAACGAGCTCAGGAAAACAGAGGATTCCATCCATGCCCTGGAGACAAGGGACAGTGAGATTGACGCCCTGCTCACCAAGGAAGAGGTCTACACCGATGTGCCGCGGCTTATGGAGCTGAATAAGGAAAAAGAGGAAATAGCCGGACAGCTAGAAACGCTGTACCTGCACTGGGAAGAATTAGCCGAGGAGGCCTGATGCCGCAGAAAGGAGCTGCTACATGAAACTGAAACGTATATTTGCCCTCATAGGCGCCATTGGGCTGGCCGGCCTGTTTATCCTGGCCATTGTGCTGGCTGCCATGGGAGCGCCGAAGAATTATCTCATGGCGGTTATCTTCTCCCTGGTTTTCATACCCATTATCATGTATGCCATGGGACTTATGACCAGGGTGCTGAAACCATCCGACCCCTTTGAAGATATGGACGGAGATGCCGGAGGGAATCCCCTGCAGGATAAAACAGACATGGATTCAAAGGATGATTTGAGAGAATCCAAGAGAACCAAATAAATGACACTCCCCCTGTGAAAGACTTTTTTATTGATATGTCTTCCACAGGAGGAGTGTTTTAACTTGACAGCCCCTTTACCCAGAACACGCCCAGCATAACCACAGACAACAGGGCCGCGCCCTCATAGGGGAACCGTATATCCAGGACGCCTGCGGCCCGGGCCATGAACCCCAATACCAGCGGTGAAGAAAACTGTCCCAGACTTCTCATAAACATAATGACGGAACCGGCTGCCAGGGACTCCTCCTTCTCACAGGCAATACATGCCTCTGCGTTAAAGGTGCCCACGGCCGAGGCAAGGGCTATTCCAAACAGTACCAGACCCAGTATGGTAAGTGCCAGGCTGTTCTTTGCATATAGAGAAAGAAGTCCGCCAATGGCGCACAGCCAGATGAAGGTACTCATATATCTTCCCAGGATATTTTTCAGCTTTCCGATACAAAGCCCTGTCACAAGGGAGCTTACGGTCTGGAATGACATAATGATTCCCACTTTTTCCCCGCGGATTAAACCCTCCGAAAGAATGATGGCGGAGCAGTTGTTCAGTATGGCAAAATAACCTACAAACACCACAAACGTGCCAATTCCATAGACCCATATCTTCTTAATGACGCCAAGGGTTCCAAAGCTATGATGCCCGGCCCCTGCTGGAACCCCATTTTCATTCCCCGCAGCCTCATTCCCCGCAGCCGTTACATCGGGAATATGCTTCAGGCACAGCCACAGACATGGGATTCCAAACAGATACACCAGGAACACGGCTCTCCAGGAAATGGCAGCCAGATACCCGGCCAGCACCATACAGATAATGGACGACACGCTGGACCATATGACAATTCCTCCATTTAAGCGGTGCTGTTCCTCCCTGGTAAAAAAATAGGACAGCAGCCCCACTGACAGCGGCATCATCAGCCCATATCCGGCTCCAATGAGGATTCTTGTAAGGACCAGTGTGTAAATACCGGTGGCCAGACCGCCCAAAAGACCGCCCGCCAGGAACAGGACCAGCCCTGTTCCGCAGAGCTTCCGGACCGAATACCGTCTGCTGAGCCAGGTAAAGGGAATGGCTGCTGCAATCACCATCAGTGACGGCAGGGATACAATCATCTGTACCAGCACGCCGGGGGCATCCGGAAAGGTCTGGCGTATGACTCCAAGGGCAGGCGATATGCCGGTTCCCACCAGCGCATTGGCCATGGAAAGGCTCAGCACTGCCCACAGCACCATGGACCTGTTTTTCAGTTCTCCTGCCGTATTATCCTTTGTACTCATGAATCCTGCCTTTCTAACAGATGGTATAGTGTGCTGATATAGACAGCCAGGGCCGGAACCATGGCATCCTCATCAATGTCAAATCCGGGATTATGCAGACTGGCTGTCAGGCCCTTCTCCTCATTCTTCACTCCGAAGAAGAAAAAAGCGCCCTTAAATTTTTTGGTATACCAGGCAAAATCCTCTGACCCCATCTCAGGCTCCGTACGCTTCATTACCTTGTCTTCGCCCAGCACTTCTGCCGCGGATTTGCAGATTATATCCGTCACATCCCTGTCATTGGCAAAGGAGGGAAATGCAAAGGAATCCTCAAATTCACAGGTGATTCCGTTCATCCGGCTGATATCCCTTACAATCTGCTCCAGCCGTTTTGCAATATAGTCCCTGACCTGGCTGTCGTGGGCCCGGAAGGTCCCTCCAAAGGTCAGCTCCGAGGGCAGGACATTTTTAGTGGACAGGACCCCGGCGTTTATGGAGCATACCGAAATAACAGCCGTCTTCATGGGCGGTATCTCCCTGGAACGTATATTCTGAATGGCCTGAATCATCTCCATGGCAATGGGTATCAGGTCATTTCCCTTATGGGGCGACGCAGCGTGACATCCCCTTCCCTTCAGCTTTACCTCAAAAAAATCGCCGCTGGCAAAAAAGTTCCCGTATCTGCACCCCATGACCCCGGCCGGGTACTGAGGCTGGCAGTGGGCTCCAAATATGGCGTCCACGCCATCCAGAACGCCGGAATCCACGATGAGCTTTGCGCCGCCGGGAGCCGGGCCTTCCTCGGCAGGCTGGAATATCAGCTTGACGCACCCGCCCGGAATCTGGTCCCTGTGCTCTGAAAGATAGGATGCCAGTCCCAGCAAAAGGGCTGTATGTACATCATGGCCGCAGGCATGGCATACCCCGTCCCTGGCGGAGCGGTAAGGCACATCCTTCTCATCCTGCATTCCCAGTGCGTCCATGTCCGCCCTGACCGCTATGGTATTTCCCGGCCTGCCCGTGTCCAGGATTCCCAGCACAGCACTCTCCGCAAATCCGGTCTGTACCTGGTATCCAAACTCCTCCAGCAGTCCTGCCACCATGGCTGATGTCTTTGGCAGATAAAATCCGGTTTCAGGACAGGAATGTATCTTTCTTCTCCACTCCACCATTCTGCTCCTGTAGTCCTGGGCCTCATTCAGTAATTCCTGCATCCTATCACACTTCCTCTCTCAGTTCTTCCGGCACAGAATCAGCCAAATATGGTTTTCAGCCTTTCAAGGCCTTCCTTTACCATAGCCCTCTGCGTACCGATATTGATACGGATAAATCCGTTTCCTTCCCTTCCGTAATGGGAACCGTCATTCGGCGCCACACCGGCTCCCACCACCTTTTCCATAAGTTCCTCCTGGCTTAATCCGTAAGCTGTGAAATCCAGCCACATAAGATAGGTTCCGTCCTGCACATACGTCTTTGCCTTAGGAAGGTTTTCCTTTACATACTCCGTCACAAACTGCGCATTCTCATATAAATACTGATTCAGCTCATCCACATAGGCTGCCCCGTGGCGGTAGGCCACCTCAAATGCCTTAAGCCCAAACAAGTCCACGCCCACATGAAACGCAGTAACTGCCTTGTTCACCCGGTTGTACAGCTCCGGATTCTTGATAATCAGGATAGATGATTTTAGACCGGCAATGTTAAAGGTCTTGCTGGGAGCCATGGCAATGACGCTGCGTCCTGCCGCATCCCGGTTCACCGTCTGGTAAGGTATGTGCTTATGACCCGGGAAAATCAGGTCGGAGTGTATCTCGTCCGAAAACACCAGGACCTGGTAGCGGCTGCACAATTCATTGAGTCTGGTCAGCTCCTCCATGGTCCACACACGTCCCACCGGATTATGGGGGCTGCAGAGTATGAAAAGCTTTACGCCCTCCTTAAACTTCTCCTCCATGTCCTCAAAGTCCATTTCATACCGCCCGTCTGCAAGTTTCAGGGAGGAAGCGACCAGGGTTCTCTCCTGCTGCTCAATCACCTTGAAAAAGGGGTCGTAAACCGGCGTGCTCACCATTACCCTGTCCCCCTTATCCGTCAGGGCATAGATGATGAAGGAACAGGCGCAGACAACGCCGGGAATGGTAATCAGCTCCTCCTTTTTTATGTCAAAGTTATTGCGGGTCCTGTTCCATTCAATGAAGCTTTCATAGTACCCCTCCGACGGGAAGGTGTACCCATAGGTGGGATGCTCCGCCCTGTCTGTCAGGGCCCGTGTGATTTCCGGCAGGGTTTCAAAGTCCATATCTGCGATTCCAAAGGGAATCAGGTCCTTCCGGCCGAAATCCTTCTCCAGCCGGTCCCACTTAATCACCTCCGTATTGTGTCTGTCAAATGCCTTGTCAAAATTGTACATGTTTTCTTACCAACCTTTCTTAGATACTTATCATTAATTGGATGCATGCCCGCTGGGTGCATCCTGTCTGATGTACCCTATCATACTCTCAGAAAGCCTCCCCTGTCTACCCCAACATAATCAGCAGGTTGCACATCCCCAGACCCACAAAGGTTCCAATCATGGAGCCAATGGCCGCCATAATCACGGAAATGGACTGATAGGATTTACCATAGGCAGCCGCAACCACGGGAGCCGAGGACACGCCGCCGATGTTGGCGATGCTGGCAATTCCCAGGGTACACAAATCCACCTTCATAAGCTTTGCCACCAGGAACATGATAACGACATGAATCAGGAGTACGGTAATGCCTGACAGGAAGAAGATGCCTGCATTGGCAAAGCTCTTTAAGTCCACATTGGAGGATGATACGGAAAGGGCAAAGACAGCCAGCGTTCCCCCTATCAGCTCCAGACCGTTTATGTAGCCGAATTCCGTGGTGGTTCCGATGATGACGCCAATGGCTGTGACCAGGAGATACAGCCACACCTGTGCAGGCACGGCCGGCACCAGTTCCCCTAAAAAACCGCCCATGTGGAAACCAAATGCAACAATCACAAGGCCCACTCCCAGAATCATAAACAAATCCAGGGAGGTTGGAATCTGTTTCTCCCTCTTAGTCTCATCCAGTCTGGATGCAATCACATCGATTTCCTCCGGATTGCCGCCTGTCCATTTATTAAACCTGGCAGCAAAGGGGACCATGACAATCAATATGGTCATCCAGGGACGGAATATCAGGTTAATCAGCAGCAGTACATTGGCCAGATTCTCATCGCTGAGCCCCACTGCCCCTGCAACCGCGTACAGGTTTTCAATGCCCCCCGTAAAACTGGCTGTCCACGTGCCGAAGGACTGGGGAATCTGCTGCAGTCCCAGCGGACCTGCAAAACACTTATACACCACCACCATTCCCACGCAGATGCTCAGGGTGGTACACAAAAATACAGCCAGCAGCTTGGGGCCTATCTTTACCATTTTCTTAAAATCACATTGCACCGCGATACAGAATACCATGAAGGGAACCATGTATTCCAGGATATTGCTTCTCATTGAACTGATGGCCTTATTGCTGAAAGACCAAATGCCAAAGGTATTGCAGCATACAACAATCAGGAAGACAATGATGACCGGCGGCAGATACTTATAAATCTTTAAGGGATACTTCTTTACAATCCAGAACACAAATGCGTTAATTGCCAATAATGCTGCTACGAAACTTAATCCTGATGTTACTAACATACGCTTCCCTCCTGTGATTCATAATGATATACGGCCAAACAGCTCTCCCCTGGCAAAACACTTTAATATTAAAACTGTTTAACCATTAAACTATTTACAATTAGAAGTATACTATAAGTTTCGCTATATTTCAACATTTTTTTATGCAAATTTACATCAGTTTCCCATCCGTCCCATCCATATATCAGTCATGTTGTATATATCCTGATTTCCGCCGCGTTTTTTCCTTCCTCTTCTCATTGAAACATGACAACTGCATGGCCATCAGCCCATGTACACAGGCCATCCTATGAATATGTAATGAAATTGGGTTGAAATCTTTCCTGTTTTTCCTTATACTAATAAGAGTACAGTTTTATCATCAAATGACCGGGGGTATTATGGAAAAAAAGAATCGAATCCAGGAAACCATATCATTAATCATGAAATATAACCGTCAGATGTACGAATACGGCAAAGACTTCCGTACCTACGGTACCGATAAGATGCTCCGGGTGGACCAGATGTCCATCATCAATTTGATTGGCGACAATCCCAGGTGCAACCTGAAACTCATTGCCCAGTCCACTGACTCCAACATCTCCACCGTATCCCTTCAGGTGGCGCGCCTTGTGAAGCTGGGCCTGCTGGAAAAGCACCGCTCCAGCATGAACCAGAGAGAAATTGTCCTGAGCCTCAGCGAGGAGGGCATGAAGGCCTATGCCTTCCACAAAAAGCTGGACCAGGACTGGTCTGATACCGTGGCTTCCCTGCTCTGCGGATATACGGAGGAGGAGCTGGCTGTCATCAACACCTTTCTCCACCAGCTGCTGACCGAGAATCCGCCCATGTAGGAGGCTGTTTACAGAATAAAGCACCCAAAACAGGACCCGCCGGCAGCTGCCGAAGGGTCCTGTTTTCAATCGTTCTATATTTATTTGCGCATAATGATGTCGTCTCTTCCCGGTCCGTTGGACACCATTGAGATAGGAGCCTCAATTTCCTTCTCCACAAACTCAATGTATTTGCGGCAGTTCTCCGGAAGGTCCTCATACTTCCTAATGCCGCGGATATCACACTTCCAGCCCGGCAGTCTGGTAAGAACCGGCCTGGCCTTCTCAAGCTTAGCCGTGGTGGGGAATTCCCTGGTGACCTGTCCGTCAATCTCATATCCGACGCAGACCGGTATTTCATCCAGATAGCCCAGCACATCCAGCACAGTAAATGCCACTTCCGTGGTGCCCTGAATCCGGCAGCCGTATCTGGTAGCCACTGCATCGAACCAGCCCACACGTCTGGGTCTTCCTGTGGTGGCGCCGTACTCTCCGCCGTCGCCTCCCCGGTTTCTCAGCTCATCTGCCTCGTCTCCAAATATCTCGCTGACAAAGGCGCCGGCGCCAACTGCGCTGGAATACGCCTTGACCACCGTGGTGATATCCTTAATCTCATAAGGAGGAATGCCTGCGCCGATGGCTCCGTAGGCAGCCAGTGTGGAGGAGGAGGTGACCATTGGGTAAATACCGTGGTCCGGGTCCTTAAGGGATCCCAGCTGCCCCTCTAACAGGATGTTCCTGCCTTCCTTAATGGCCTCATGGAGATAAGCGGAGGTATCACATACATACGGCTCAATCATATCCCGGTAGCCCAGGAGCTCTTTTATGATTTCCTCGGGGTCCAGAAGAGGTTTATGGTACAGGTGCTCCAGAATCACGTTTTTCAGTTCACATACCCTGTATGCCTTTTCCCTCAGCAGCTCCTGGTCAAAGAGCTCGCTGACCTGGAAACCAATCTTGGCATACTTATCCGAATAAAAGGGAGCAATGCCTGATTTGGTGGAACCAAAGGACTTTCCGGCCAGACGCGCTTCCTCGTAGGTGTCAAACAGCACATGATACGGCATGAGAATCTGGGCCCTGTCTGAAACCAGGATTCTGGGCTTGGGCACGCCCCGCTCCACCAGCGCTTCGATTTCCTGAACCAGATATGGGATATTAAGGGCTACTCCATTGCCGATGATGCTGGTAGTATGCTGGTAAAACACGCCGGATGGCAGAAGATGAAGGGCGAACTTGCCGTAATCATTGATGATGGTATGGCCTGCATTACTTCCGCCCTGGAAACGGATGATAATGTCAGACTCCTTGGCAAGCATATCCGTAATCTTACCCTTTCCTTCGTCACCCCAGTTAGCACCTACAATTGCTCTGACCATACTAAAATCCTCCTTCGGGTATTTCCCGTCCAATGCTCATTTGCAGTTCATGAAAGGATGGACACGCATTCCTGTGTATCTTATCCTTACCTAATTTACTACAACCTATACCATAAGTAAAGACGTTATTTATTATGTTTTCCATAAGCAGTACTTATGTCATTTCCAAGGAGGACCCTTGTACACTATCTGCTGCCTGCCCCATGCTCAACTGCCGCCTGTCCGCAGGCCATCATGCTCAGCTGCCGCCCGTCCGCAGGCCATCATGTCCAGCAGCCTGCGGCCCGGCATGGAAATCAGGCTGGACTCCCCTGTAACCACGCATATATGACGGGGCGGCATCTCCTTTTTAAACCTAAGGCGGAACACCTCCCCCCTGTCTATGGCAGCTTCAGCAAACCCTTCCATGACACAGCCGATTCCCATGTTGCGTCTGGCGAACTGTACTATCATGTCGCTGATAGCCAGCTCAAATTCCGGTTTGAGCAGCGTTCCCTGCTGTGCCAGAAAGGCGTCCATAAAGGTTCTGGTGCTTGTATTTTTTTCCAGCGCTATGCAGGGAAATGCCTCCAGCTCCTTATACTCCAGCTCCCGACCATCCAATTCCCGGAAGCTGCTGCCTGCAATAAAGACATTGCGTATGGCCTTTACCTGAAACTGCTTAACCGTTCCCCTGCTGGTAAAGGGCGTGGTCACCACCCCAAAATCAATTCTTCCCTCTTCCAGGCTTTTAATAGTCTCAGGGGTGGGCGCATTGGTCACATTCACCTTAATCTTTGGATACTCCCGGTGAAACTGTTCCAGATAAGGAAGAAGGTAAAACTGCAGCGTCATATCGCTGGCGCCAATCCGGACCTCCCCCACATCCATATTCAGCATCCGCTCCAGCATCTTCCCGCCTTCCAGAAGCTCCTCCACCCCAGGCTTCACATAGTGGTACAAAAGCTCCCCTTCCCGGGTCAGCTGCACTCCCTTGGACGTACGGAAAAAAAGCTTTGTACCGGCCTCCTTTTCCAGCTGCCGCACGGCCTGGCTCACAGCCGGCTGGGAGATACACAGCTCCTGGGCGGCGGCTGTAAGGCTGCCGTGGGCGCATACGTGGTAAAATACTTTATAGTACTCAAAATTCACATTCATCCATAAGTTCTCCTTATCGAAAGATAACATGTCCAGAATTAACTGTTATGGATATCATAGCATAAAACAGAGGGATTGTGAAACTGAAATAATGACGGCAAGCTTCCCAAATTAATTTGCTCCCCATAAATATAATATCTATGGAGAGCAGTCAAACATACTATATGAACTTACGCGTGCCGAATTACTGAATATATCACGGCCGGACCATGTTACAAAACAGCTGCTTTCATACCTGAAAAGACAGACCAGGAAAATAACAGGCTCATGATATGTGCAGCGTATTGCTGGTAACCGTTGGTGTTGCGGCGGCGCCATTAACGGTAAAAGAACCTGTCACAAATGCAGCGCCCGCCGGAATTGTGTCTGTGAACGGCAAGTTTGTCAAAGCGCTCAGTCCCGCATTCGTTACTGTAATCGTATAGGTTAAGGTATCGCCAATACTGGCGGTAAGCTTGTCTACCGCTTTAAGCAGCGTTGGGGCAAGAAGCAAAACCGTTGATACAGCGTTGCTGTTGACAGGATTACCGGCATATGTCACACTGGCGGTATTATCAAGCTTATTTATAAGGGCCACGTTTCCTCACCTCGCTTATTATGATTTTAATACATCATATGTAAGCGGGGACAAAGTGTTCCTATTATTGCTCCTGATATATATCAGACATTAATCTCAGCCGTCAGTCCCAGCACTGCCGCATTTTCCTCAAGCACCGGTTGAATGACCTCCTCCAGGAACTCCTCCACCTGCTTCGGCGCACGGCCCACATAGCGCGAAGGCTCCATGGTCTTTTTCAGTTCGTCCAGGGAAAGATTAAAAGCCGGGTCCGCTGCTATCAGCTCCAGAAGGTTGTTGTCCAGCCCTTTTTCCTTCACGTTCTTTCCGGCCTCCATGGACAGCTCCCGAATCCGCTCATGGAGCTCCTGACGGTCTCCGCCGGCCTTCACAGCGTCCATCATAATGTTCTCTGTGGCCATGAAGGGAAGCTCGGCCATCAGGTGCTTTTCAATGACCCTGGGATATACCACCAGGCCGTCCACCACGTTCAGGTACAAATCCAGGATGCCGTCCACTGCCAGGAAGCCTTCCGGCACTGACAGCCTCTTGTTTGCAGAGTCGTCCAGGGTTCTCTCAAACCACTGGGTGGATGCCACCAGCATGGGGTTCATCATGTCGCTCATCACATAGTCAGCCAGGGAGGCAATGCGCTCGCTGCGCATGGGGTTCCGCTTATAGGCCATGGCGGATGAACCAATCTGCTTTTTCTCAAATGGCTCCTCCACTTCCTTCAGATGCTGGAGGAGGCGGATGTCATTGGAGAACTTGTGCGCGCTCTGGGCAATGCCTGCCAGCACGCTTATGACACGGCTGTCCACCTTGCGGGAATAGGTCTGGCCGGATACCGGGTAACAGCCGTCAAATCCCATTTTTTCTGCAATTCTTGCATCCAGGCGGCGGCATTTCTCATGGTCCCCGTCAAAAAGCTCCAGGAAACTGGCCTGGGTGCCTGTGGTTCCCTTGGACCCCAGCAAACGCATGGAGCCAATGAGGTAATCCAGGTCATCCAGGTCCAGCTTAAGCTCCATCATCCACAGGGTGGCGCGCTTGCCTACGGTGGTGGGCTGGGCCGGCTGGAAGTGGGTGAAGGCAAGGGTTGGAAGGTCCTTGTATGTTTCAGCGAATTTGGACAGCTCCGCCAGTACGTTGAGCAGCTTTTTCCTCACCAGCTTAAGGGCTTCGGTCATAATGATGATATCCGTATTGTCTCCCACGTAGCAGGAAGTGGCGCCCAGATGGATAATGCCTTTTGCCTTAGGGCACTGCACGCCGTATGCATAGACATGGCTCATGACATCATGGCGGACTTCCTTCTCCCTGGCCTTAGCCACATCGTAGTTGATTTCCTCTGCATGGGCCTTCAGTTCCTCAATCTGCTCGTCCGTAATGGAAAGCCCCAGCTCCTTCTCTGTCTCAGCCAGCGCAATCCAGAGCTTCCTCCAGGTACAAAACTTCATATCAGGTGAAAAGATATACTGCATCTCCCTGCTGGCATAGCGCTCGGAAAGAGGGCTTACATATCTGTCGTGGTCACTCATGTCATATCCTCCGTATTCATTGATTTCATGTGTTCTATCATATCACATACCCATATTTTTTTAAATGCCCGCCGCCTATTTCTCATAGCTTCCCCGGATGTCCTGGGAGGGCGGCTCCATGGGGTAATCCCCTGTAAAGCATGCGGTGCAGATGGGCTTTTCAGCTGCCATCTGCGGCAGCCGCTCCTGCCTCAGGAAGGAAAGGCTGTCCGCCCCGATAATTTCCCTCACCTGGTCCACCGTTCTTCCATGGGCAATGAGCTGGTCCTCCGACGGAATATCGGTTCCAAAATAACAGGGGTGCAGAAAGGGCGGTGCGCTGATTCTCACATGAACCTCACTGGCGCCTGCGTCCCGCAGCATCTTCACAATCAGGGCGCTGGTGGTTCCCCGGACAATGGAGTCGTCAATCATGATAACCCTTTTTCCAGCCACTGCTTCCTTTAACACGTTGAGCTTGATACGCACGGCAGACTCCCTGCTGCTCTGCTTTGGCTTGATAAACGTCCTTCCCACATAGGAATTCTTTACAAAGGCGGTTCCGAAGGGAATCCCGGATTCCATGGCGTAGCCCAGGGCCGCCGCGTTGCCTGATTCAGGCACGCCCACCACCAGGTCCGCCTCCGCCGGGGAATCCATTGCCAGGAACCGGCCGGCCTGAACCCTGGCCCTGTAAACGCTGACACCGTCAAAAACACTGTCCGGTCTGGCAAAATAAATATACTCAAAAATACATCTGGCTTCACCGGAAGGGTCCGGCAGGCACATTTCCTTATTGGATGCAATGCCGTCCGCCGTGATGGTCACAATTTCTCCCGGCTCCACATCCCGGACAAACTCAGCCCCTATGGTTTCCAGGGCGCATGTCTCTGACGCCAGGATGTAGGCGTTATCCCGTTTCCCGATACACAGGGGCTTGAACCCAAAGGGGTCCCTTGCTCCAATCAGCTTGCGGGGACTCATGATTACCAGGGAATAGGCTCCCCTCAGCTTTTTCATGGCTGCGGCCACCGCGCTCTCCACATTGCGGGTGTTTATCCTGGCCCTGGCAATATGGTAGGCAATGACCTCCGAGTCTATGGTAGTCTGGAAAATGGCCCCGGTGTACTCCAGCTCATGGCGCAGCTGCGGCGCATTGACCAGGTTCCCGTTATGGGCCAGGCCCAGGGTTCCTTTTACATAGTTGAGCACCAGAGGCTGTGCATTTTCCCTTGTACTGCTGCCGGCCGTGGAATACCGCACATGTCCAACTCCGATATTGCCCCTTAATCCTTCCAGTACCTCCGGCGTGAATACCTCGTTGCAAAGGCCCATCCCCTTATGGGCCGCTACCTTCCCCTTGGGTCCCTCTGTGTCGCTCACCGCTATACCGCAGCTTTCCTGTCCCCGGTGCTGCAGGGCAAAAAGACCGTAATATATGGCCTGGGCCACATCGTTCCCGTCAAAATCATACATCCCGAAAACCCCGCACTCCTCACGCAGTTTATCTGCCCCAATATCAAAATCCATCAGGTTCTGATTCATGAAGTCATGTCCTTTCTGTGTGTCAGGCTGCCAGTTCCATACCGCGCTGCAAAAATAACAGCGCTGCATCTGTTCCCTTCTCAAAGAAGGGAACGCCTGGGTAATCATGCCCAGGCGTTGTATCTTAATTTGTCCGCGTCAGACCTCCCGGTCCGGCCTACTGGATACCCAGTCTGCGGAATACTTCTTCGTATGCGTCCTCTACATTGCCCAGGTCTCTTCTGAATCTGTCCTTATCCAGTTTCTCATGGGTATCCTTGTCCCAGAGACGGCAGGTATCAGGAGAAATCTCATCAGCCAGAATCACCTTGCCGTGATAACGGCCAAACTCAATCTTGAAATCAATCAGGTCAATGTTGAGTCCGTCAAAGTATTCCTGGAGCACTTCGTTCACCTTAAATGCATACTCTGTGATATCGTCAATCTCCTCCTGGGTAGCAAGTCCCAGGGCCAGGGCGTAATAGCTGTTGATGAACGGGTCGCCCAAGTCATCGTTCTTATAGCTGAATTCCAGGGTCGGGCATTTGAACCTGATGCCTTCCTCCATTCCCATCTTCTTGGCAAAGCTGCCTGCGGAGTAATTGCGGATGATGACCTCCAGCGGAACAATCTCCACCTTCTTCACAGCTGTCTCCCTGTCATTTAATTCTTCTACCAGGTGGGTAGGTACCCCCTTCTCCTCCAGCTTCTTGAAAATAAAGTTGGTCATACGGTTGTTGATGGCGCCCTTTCCAACAATGGTTCCCTTTTTCAGACCGTTGAATGCAGTTGCATCATCCTTGTAGGACACGATTAACACGTCCGGGTCCTCCGTTGTGTAAACCTTCTTAGCCTTTCCTTCGTAGAGCATCTCTTTCTTTTCCATGGGTATCCACCTGTCCTTTTCTTATATTCGTATGGTTGCGATATAGATTTATAAGCTGACGCTATAAAAGAATACCATTTCAGAAGAAATTATAATACACAATGTCTTTGAATACAAGCATGGCAATCATTAAAATTCCTAATGAATGTCCTTTGCCCCGCTAATCACTCCCTTGGCCTCCGTCCTCATAAGGGCCCTCATACCCTTCCTCCACCTGGAATATATGAATTTTCTTTTCATCCAGACGGATGGTAAGACCGCGCTTCACCGCTGCGGGCCCATTCCCGTCAGCCGCCCGGACCGGACTGCTCTCCTCAATCCGTTCCAGGTGCGGTATCTGCTCTCTGGCCCACCTGACAATGAACCGGCCTGTTCCTGCCCAGGCCGTAATACCGGCCGCCAACAGGAACAGGGCGAATCTTACACGGCCTTTCCTGCGCCTGACAGACGGACAGCGCTCCCTCCAGGATTTCACTGACTTCTTTCGCATCTGTCTCAGCATCGTGTTCCTGCGGCCATATCTGCTTATGTACCCCAATCAATCTCCTTCCCCGTTTGTCCATGAACTGATTATAATCCTTAACAGGGCGCTCTTCAAGAGGCATCTTCTGGTTTTTACGCAGATAGACCCTCTCCAGCCGTCCCCGGCATAGAAAGGGTCCATATCCAGGCTCCTGACAGCAATCCGCTATCTGGCCTCTGTTGTATTGTTGGTACCGCTCTCATTGACTGTGTTGGATTCGCCTGTGATATCATCCACGCCGTTCTTAACGTCATTTGCGCCCTTTTCCACATCATTCATAAGTCCGTCAATGATGCCGTCCCCTTCCGTTTCCATGGAAGAGGTCTCCATCCCTGTGGTTTCCTGGGATGAGGTACTGGTGGAAGTGGCTGCTGAGGATGAGTTCTGGCTGGCGCCTGTTGAAGACTGTGTATTGGAGTTATTGCTTCCACAGGCCGTAACAGACATAACCATGATGAGCAGCAGCATTGCAAATATTGCAGGTCTGATTTTTTTCATAATGACATTCTCCTTTCGTTTTCTACCTATATTATGTGCTTTAGGAGAATGGATTATGGTGGAACATCCTGCATATTCTGGAAATTTCTGTTATAAACCCACCACGTCTGTCATGGAATACATGCCGGGTTCCTTTCCGGCCAGGAATTTGGCTGCCTCCAGGGCGCCTTTGGCGAAAATGGCCTTGGAATAAGCTGTGTGGCTGAAGGTCACCACCTCGTCTCTGCCCGCAAATATCACATCGTGTTCGCCCACAATGGAACCGCCCCTGACGGACGAGATTCCGATTTCCTTAGGGTTTCTCTTCTCACGCCTGGTGCTCCTGTCACAGGTATAGGCGTACTGCCCGTCCATGGCCTGGTTCATGGAGTCCGCCAGGGCCAGGGCTGTGCCGCTGGGCGCATCCACCTTCTGGTTGTGGTGCTTTTCCACGATTTCCATGTCAAAGCCGGAGCCCGCCAGCACCCTGGCTGCCTCCCCCACCAGCTTAAGCAGCAGGTTTACTCCCAGGGACATATTGGCGGAGCGCAGGATGGCTGTCTTTTCACTGGCCTTTCCCACTGCCTCAAGCTGTTCCTCCGAAAGCCCGGTGGTGCAGAGAACCACCGGAATCTGCCTGGAGCAGCTGTAAGCCAGAAGCCCGTCCACTGCCTTTGGGGACGCGAAATCCACAATCACGTCCGCCTCTGCATCGCACTGGTCCAGGGAAGGGAACACGGGATATCCCAAATCCGTCCCCTCCCGGACGTCAATGCCCGCCACAATGCGGATTCCCTCATCTTCTGCCGCCAGCCCTGAGATTACGTGTCCCATGGCCCCGCAGCAGCCGTGCATTATCATCTTTACCATTGGTATTATACCGTCCTTTCCCGAAACCTTCCCTACAGGATGCCGTAAGCTGTCATGGCAGCCTTAAGCTTCTCCTGATTCTGGGGCTCCATCTCAGTTAAAGGCATGCGCAGCGGGCCCACGCCCTTTCCCATCATGTTCATGGCCGCCTTAACCGGAATGGGGTTCACCTCGCTGAACAGCTCTGTAATCAGCGGAATGGCCTTTAACTGAAGGCTGGCGCTGGTTTTTACATCCCCTGCAAAATAAGACGCGCAGATATCGTGGGTCTGGCGCGGCGCAACATTGGACAGCACCGAGATAACACCCTTTCCTCCCAGCGAGAGAAGGGGAACAATCTGGTCGTCATTGCCGGAGTACAAATCCACCGTTCCGTCTGACAGGCTCATAAGGGTGGCAATGGCAGAAAAATTGCCGCTGGCCTCTTTTACGCCCACAATATTGTCCACGTTCTTACACAGGGCCGCAATGGTCTCAGGCTTAATGGTGACGCCTGTCCTGCCAGGAATATTGTAGAGGATAACAGGAATCTTCACTGCATCTGCAACCGCTGTAAAGTGGGCCATAAGTCCTTTCTGGGTTGCTTTGTTGTAATACGGGGACACCAGAAGAAGTCCGTCCGCCCCTCTCTTCTCAGCCTCTGCCGAAAGATAGATTGCTGTCTCCGTACAGTTGGAGCCGGTTCCTGCAACCACGGGAATCCGCTTCTTTGTCACCCTGCAGATGTACTCAATTACATCCAGATGCTCCTCATGGGTCATGGTGGAGGCTTCGCCTGTGGTGCCGCAGGCAATGATGGCGTCCGTGCCGCCTGCAATCTGCTCCTCTACAATCTCCTCCAGTTTTTCGTAATTCACTTCACCGTTTTCCTTAAACGGGGTTACCAGTGCTACACCTGCTCCTTCAAAAAGTGCCATACTATATTCTCTCCTTTTCTCTTGATTCAATCACAGTGTGCTTTTCCCCATAGAAAATGAAACCCGGACGTACTTTCCCAAGAAACAAAAAAGGGCTGAGGTAAATGTCAGCCCTTCCATATACGTATGATTCCAGTGTCAAATCCACGTTCTTTGGTAGCTCTCCATCCACCCGGATGACAGTCATACGGCTCTTAACCATATGCCCAGAGGGGGCGTAAACAAGGAACGCTTCCTCTTCGGCGTCTCTCCCTTTCCCTAAGCCATCGCCTGTGCCTGCCACATCCGGCTTACCTACTCATGATTAACGCAACCTCTACTCTATGATTGTTGGTATTATATTATCACCCTGCCAACAGTCTGTCAACAGGAAATCACTCATATCTTGTCTGTATCCTTGTGACCTCATCCACATGGCCATCCAGGCACTCCGGATATATGGTCCCTGTAAGGATTAACTGTATCTGCCCATTCCTGGCCTGGGCTATGATGGCGCACAGCTCCTCGCCTGATATCACACCCTCATCCAGGATTCCCAGAATCTCATCCAGGATAAGCACATCACACTCCCCTGTCACCAGAACCTTCCTGGCAAAATTCAGGCCGTTCAGGATACAGATTCTTGCCTCTGCCTTCTCTTCCTCCGTCAGCCGGTCAAAGAAAACAGGGGTTTTCTCAAATCTGAATATCTTAAATTCCGGTTCCAGACGCTGTATGATTTCCATGTTATCTACATCCAGGGCGCCTTTAAGGAACTGCACCATATAGACGCACTTTCCCTTGGTCAGCGCAGTCAGCCCCCTGCCAATGGCACTGGTGGTCTTGCCCCGTCCCGGTCCGCAGATAACCTGTATCATGCTCTCTTTCATCATCTTGCACCTCATGCTTTACTTGCTTTGTCTTAAGAACAATTGGACTTGCTCATAATAGCATAGTTTAGCCAATATTGCAAATATTTCTTACATTTTTCGAAAGATATTCAAAAGGATTTGTTAGATAGCAGCGTCTGCAGCCTGGTCAGTTCAAGCCTCGTCACATTCCAGCTTGCTGATGGAAACCTCATATGCAATGCGCTTCTCGCACTCTGTCTCGCTGAGTTTTTTGGTGTACTCGCGGCTCTGCACGCGGCCCCACACTCTTACCCTGGTGCCCACCTCGAAGCTGGATGCAAAACGCGCGTTGCGTCCCCAGCTGATGCAGGGTATGTAATCCGACTTGCCGTAGGGGCGGTTCACAGCCAGAAGTATGTCTGCGATTTCCCTGCCAAGAGGAGTTTTTCTGTAAATAGGCGGCTTGCAGATATAGCCGTCCAGGAATATCTGATTGGTCTTGGTGTAATCCGTGAATTCCTCAATAAAATGAATTTCCCTTACAAAGATGGACAGCATCAGCCGGTTCTTGATTCCCTCATGCCGGTTGTAGGAACGGAACTGGCCCAAGGATTCCACGGTACAGCCTGAATAGTCTTTATGTACGTCTATAAGGCGCTCGGATATCATCAGGGGAATGATGTCCGCCTGCTCGCTGAGCCTGTTGACAGCCACATCCACCATATAAAATCCTTCTCCGAAGACTTCATGGCTGAAGGTAAATCCCGACACGATTTCTCCGATAACGCTTACCCTGTTGTTTTCAATCATTTTTTCTGACATAGTACATCTCCTCTTCGCTTCTAAATATTTCTCATTCTGCCGTTTTACTTGTTTCATCCTTTTATTCTCTTGCTTTTGTACGGCACATTGATAGTTTATGAGGGGAAATGCCATAATAGAACAAAAAATAAGGCGAATCCCGCCAGAATCGTTCGACAGGATTCGCCATTTCACTTACAAAATGTCGATTTTTATCTATTTGTTCTTGAAAGAAGCCCTCTTGCGCAGGGTTGGGTCCAGTATCTTCTTGCGGATGCGCAGGCTCTCCGGAGTTACCTCCAGAAGCTCATCCGTATCAATGAAGTCCAGGGCCTGCTCCAGGCTCATGATTTTAGGCGGTGTCAGCTTAAGCGCCTCGTCAGCACTGGAGGAACGGGTGTTGGTCAGCTTCTTTGTCTTGCAGACATTGATTTCAATGTCCTCTGCCTTAGGGCTCTGTCCAACCACCATGCCGGAGTACACCTTGACGCCCGGTCCGATAAACAGGGTGCCTCTTTCCTGGGCATTGAAAAGGCCGTAGGTAATGGCCTCGCCTGCCTCAAAGGCAATGAGGGAGCCGGTCTGACGGTAGAACAAATCGCCCTTGTACTCTGAGTAGCCGTCAAAAATGGTGTTCAGGATACCATTTCCCTTTGTATCGGTCATAAAGTCACCGCGGTAACCGATAAGTCCTCTGGAGGGGATGGAAAATTCCAGCCTGGAATAGCCGCCTGCTGCCTGGCTCATACCCTGAAGGGCGCCCTTGCGGCTGGTCAGCTTCTGGATAACAACGCCGGTGTATTCCTCAGGCACATCCACATAAGCCAGCTCCATTGGCTCCAGCTTGCGGTTCCTCTCATCGTACTTATAGAGCACCTCCGCCTTGCTGACAGCAAACTCAAAGCCCTCACGGCGCATATTTTCAATCAGTACGGACAGGTGAAGCTCACCGCGGCCCGACACCTTGAAGCAGTCCGCGGAATCCGTTTCCTCCACCCTCAGGCTCACGTCTGTGTTCAGCTCCCTGAATAAACGGTCGCGCAGATGGCGGGATGTGATATACTTGCCCTCCTGGCCTGCCAGCGGGCTGTCATTGACCATGAAGTACATGGCAATGGTGGGCTCGGATATCTTCTGGAAGGGAATGGACTCCGGGTTATTAGGGGTGCATATGGTATCGCCGATATGGATATCCGCAATACCGGAGATGGCAACGATGGAACCAATGCCGGCCTCCTGCACCTCCACCCTCTTAAGTCCATCAAACTCATAGAGCTTTCCTATCTTGATTTTCCTGAATTTATCCGGCTCGTGGTGGTTTACCAGAACGCACTCCTGGTTCACCTTAAGTCCTCCGTTGTCCACACGTCCGATGCCAATCCGGCCTACGAACTCATTGTAGTCAATGGTGCTTATGAGTACCTGGGTCTCTGCGTCCGGATCTCCCTCCGGCGCCGGGATATGGTTTATAATGGTTTCAAACAGGGGACTCATGTCCTCTTCCGGGTCCTCAATCTTGTATTTTGCAAATCCGGCCCTGGCCGATGCATAGACAAAGGGGCAGTCCAGCTGCTCATCCGTGGCATCCAGGTCCATCATCAGCTCCAGCGTCTCGTCAATGACATCCGCCGGCCTGGCCTCGGGCCTGTCAATCTTGTTGATGCACACGATGACGGACAGATTCAAATCCAGCGCTTTCTGAAGCACGAACTTTGTCTGGGGCATGGGTCCTTCATAGGCATCCACTACCAGTACCACGCCGTCCACCATCTTGAGCACACGCTCTACCTCGCCGCCGAAGTCAGCGTGTCCGGGGGTATCGATGATGTTGATTTTTGTGTCTTTATAAAATACAGCCGTGTTCTTGGACAGGATGGTGATTCCTCTCTCACGCTCCAGGTCATTGGAGTCCATTACACGCTCCTGAACCTCCTGGTTTACGCGGAACACGCCGCTCTGCCTAAGCAGCTGGTCTACTAATGTGGTTTTACCATGGTCTACATGGGCAATGATAGCGATATTTCTTACATCTTCTCTTTTCATCTTCATAGTGATTACTCTTCCTTATTATATACGTCTACAGCCACGGTTTTATAGTATAGCATTGGTGTGTACAGATTGCAAGGGATTTTGCACCATTTCCGCTTATTCCCGTTGATTTTCCTTTATCCGGCGCCCTATTTAGCCGGCTCAAACACCTCTGCTATTTCCTTCATATGCCGTGCAATGGGCAGATGCTGGGGACATATGGCCTCACACCTGCGGCAGCCGATGCAGTCGCCTGCTGTCCCGTATCTGGCCGCATAATTCTGGTAATAGCCCCTGGAATTGGACTTCTCACCAAAAAGACTGTACTGGTTATAAAGGGAAAAATACCTGGGTATGGGAATCTGCTTCGGACATCCTTCCACACAGTACTGGCATGCGGTACAGGCTATGGCTGTGGCGGACTGGATAATGTCCGCAGCCCTGGCCACAATCCGCTCCTCCTCCTCAGTCAGGGGAACGAAATCCTGCATGTAAGCCGTATTGTCCAGGAGCTGGCTGTAATCCGACATGCCCGACAGCACCATGATAACCCCCTCCCTGCTGGCAGCAAACCGGACTGCCCAGGATGCAGGGGTCATACCCGGAGCATGGGCCTCCATCAGTGCTCCGGCCTCCCGGGGCACATCCGCCAGGGTCCCGCCCTTAACCGGTTCCATGACAATGACGTCCTTCCCGTATCTGCGGCACACCTCGTAGCACTGACGGGACTGTATGTCAGGGCTGTCCCAGTCTATGTAATTAAGCTGCAGCTGCACAAACTCCATCTCGGGATGTTTCTCCAGTATCTCCTCCAGAAGCTCAGCATCCGAATGGAAGGAAAATCCGATTCTGACCGCCTTTCCCTCCTGCTGTTTTCTGCGTGCGAAATCAAACGCCCCCAGCCGCTCAGCTGTCTCATAATACGTCCTGGACATGTTGTGAAGCAGGTAGTAGTCAAAATAGCCAACGCCGCACTTTTCCAGCTGCTCCCGGAAAAAGCGCTCCATGTCCGCCTCCTCCTTCAGATGGCTGAGGGGCAGCTTATCCGCCAGCACATAGCTGTCCCTGGGCCAGCGATCCACCAGGGCCTTTTTCACAACACGCTCACTCTCATACTTGTGGTACATGTAAGCCGTATCAAAATAGGTAAATCCCCTTTCCATAAAGGTATCCACCATCCGGCATACCTGCTCCAGGTCCACCGATGCAGGGTCCTCCTGATTCAGCAAAGGAAGCCTCATGGTTCCAAATCCCAGCTTTTTCATTTCCATCATCTATTCCTCCTATTCTTTCCAAAACACGCTTATTCTAAAAGCATGGTTTATCCAAATGCGCCATTTTCCTAAAACACCACCAGTCCGCTGTCACCCAGACCGTAGTATACCTCATCTTCTCTCCGTATGATGGCCTTTCCGGCCGTTCCCTCCGTAATCTGGGCCGTGAAACGTCCCTCCTCCGCTATAGGTACCAGGAAGGTGAACACAGCCTTATCCGTGTACTGCGTATCCAGGGTATCGATTCCTGCCTGGGCAGCAATATACTGAATCTTTCCCACCCCGTTGTAATCCGTGGTGACCTCCAGGCGGACAGCCAGTTTTTTCTCCAGAATAACGCAGTTCTTAAGTCCTTCCTTTAACGCGCCGGAATAAGCCCGCACCAGACCGCCAGTGCCAAGAAGCGTGCCTCCGAAATACCGCGTCACCACAGCGCACACATCGTGAAGCTCCTCGCCTGCCAGTACGTCCATCATGGGTTTCCCGGCTGTCTGGGACGGCTCCCCGTCGTCGCTGCACCGGGCGTTCTGTCCCCTGTCCCCGATGATATAGGCAAAGCAGTGATGCCTTGCATCCCAGTATTTCTTTCTGATTTCCTCTATGAATGCCAGGGCCTCCTCCTCTGAGGACACCGGGCGCAGGTCCGCCAGGAAGCGGGACTTCTTCTCCACCAGCTCCCCTGTGCCTCCCTTGTACAGGATTTTGCAACTCTCTACCACTTTTACGGCTCCTTTACGGTTATTTGTGGGTTCTCATCCCCACCCTTCGACATTTTTTACCTGATTTTTATCATAATATAGATAGCAGGCGATGGCAAGGGCATATTTAAACCTTTTCAATTTTACAAAACTGGTGTATAATCTACAGGATAGGTATGAGGGTCCGCAGGGGGGCGGATTCCATTCAGATTATGTACGAAAAGGAGAATCTATGAACTATGGAAAGTACGAGGCTGAGCGCAGGCTTAAGTCTCTCCACTCTAAATCAGGCAAATACGCTTCACGGCTGCTCCTTAATATATTTAAGGCGCTTTTTGTCCTGTTTTTGTTTCTGGCAGTAGTGGGTGCATCCATCGGTTTCGGTATGGTTAAAGGCATTATAGACAATGCCCCTTCCGTTGATATTCTAAATATTCAGCCCAGCCGTTTTGCCACCACGGTATATGACGCTGCCGGGAACCTGACAGATACCCTGGTCACCAGCGGTTCCAACCGGGAGGAAGCCACCTACGAGGAGCTTCCAAAGGATTTGATTAATGCATTTGTAGCTATTGAGGATTCCCGTTTCTGGACTCACAACGGCATTGACATCCGTTCCATTGCCAGGGCTGTAAAGGGAATTGTCAGCGACGATTATGCAGGCGGCGGAAGCACCATAACACAGCAGCTCATCAAGAACAATGTGTTCTCCGGCGGTATGGAATCCGGCTGGGGAGCCAGGATTGAGCGTAAACTCCAGGAACAGTACCTTGCCGTGCAGCTGGAAAAGAACTCAGGAATGAGCAAGGAAGATACCAAGAAGCTGATTATCACCAACTATCTCAACACCATCAACCTGGGCAACAATACCCTGGGAGTAAAGGTTGCTGCCAAGCGCTATTTTAATAAGGATGTCTCCGACCTGACCCTCTCAGAGTGCACCGTGCTTGCATCCATCACCAAGAACCCTTCCAAACTCAACCCCATATCAGGACGCGAAAACAATGCGGAACGCCGCAGAATCGTACTCCAGTATATGTATGAGCAGGATTATATCACCAAGGCCCAACAGGAGGAGGCCCTGGCCGATGATGTATACGACAGGATACAGAACGTGGATACGGCCACCAAGGGGACCAATACCCATTACAGCTATTTTACGGACGAGCTGATAGAGCAGGTCATCAATTCCCTGATGGAAAAGCTGGACTACACGGAAAGCCAGGCCAGCAATCTCCTCTACTCCGGCGGACTCCAGATTTATACCACCCAGGACCCGGCCCTACAGGCCATTGTGGACGAGGAAATCAATAACCCGGACAACTATTCCGTGGCCAAGTATTCGGTGGAGTACAGGCTTTCCATTACCCATGGGGACGGTACCACGGAGCACTATTCAGAAGACAGCCTGCGCACCTTCCGCAAGAGCGTGCTGGGAGATTCCTCCTTCGAGGGACTCTACGCCTCCAAGGAAGCGGTCCAGGACGACATTGACCAGTACAAGGCATGGCTTTTAAAGGACGGCGACGAAATCATCGGCGAGCGCCAGAACCTGATTCTGCAGCCCCAGGCATCCTTTGTGCTTCTGGACCAGCACACAGGGGAAGTCAAGGCCCTGTGCGGCGGCCGCGGCGAAAAGAAGGCCAGTCTGACCCTGAACCGGGCCAGCAACGTATACCGCCAGCCGGGTTCTGCATTTAAGGTTATCACAGCCTTTGCACCGGCCCTGGACGCCTGCGGCGCCACTCTGGGCACGGTCTACTACGACGCGCCCTATACCATCGGAACCAAAAGCTTCAGGAACTGGTGGAACTCCGGCTATGGCTTTACCGGTTACTCCAGCATCCGCGACGGCATCATCTACTCCATGAACATTGTGGCTGTGCGCTGCCTCATGGAGACAGTCACGCCCCAGCTTGGCGTGGAGTATGCAGAGAACATGGGCATCACCTCCCTCACAAAGGATGACCTGGGAGCAGCCACTGCCCTGGGCGGCATAACAAAGGGCGTTTCCAATCTGGAACTGACCACGGCCTATGCGTCCATTGCCAACGGCGGCGTGTACACAAAGCCCCGCTTCTTTACAAAGATACTGGACCACAACGGAAAGGTACTGATAGACAATGAACCTGAGACAAAGCAGGTGCTGAAGGATTCCACCGCCTTCCTCTTAACGGACGCAATGTCGGAATCCATGAAGAGCAACCGCAAATTCACACGCCCCGGCGTGTCCATCAACTCCACCAGCACCCGCGCAGCCCTGACAGGCATGACGGCTGCCGGCAAGAGCGGCACCACCTCCAACAACAACGACGTATGGTTCGTGGGCTACACGCCGTATTACACCGCAGGCATATGGGGCGGATGCGACAACAACCAGAAGCTAAAGCACGGCGGCGTGAACAACGGCGGAACGACCTTCCACAAGGACATCTGGCGCAACATCATGAACCGTGTCCACGAAGGCATGCCGGATCCGGGCTTTGCAGTGCCTGACAGCATTGAGACTGCGGAAATCTGCCGCAAATCCGGTAAACGGGCTGTCTCCGGCGTCTGCAACCACGACCCCAGAGGCAATGCTGTGTACACCGAATATTTTGCAAAGGGAACCGCTCCCACAGAGGTCTGTGACAAGCATGTGGAGGTTACCGTATGCGCTGAGTCAGGTATGCGCCCCACCCCATACTGCCCCACAAAGACCACCAGGGTATGCATGACCCTGCCGGAGGGCGAGGAAGGCGCAACGGATGATTCCGTATTTGCCATCCCGGGCTACTGCACCATCCACTCCGACGCATCCACCATCATACCGCCCAATACGGATGATTTTGGAAATACCGGGCCCACCGTGACACCCATCGGTCCGGGATACCAGACCTCGCCGGAAACCACGGAAGGGTTTGGGCCGGGGAACCGTCCTTACTAGGATTGGTCCCGGATAATTGAAATTTAAAATGAAATTTATATGAACCGGAAAAGCAAATAATCCAGCTTTTCCGGTTTATTTATTTTTGAGTATTTTTCCGGAAACGAGGGATACTGTAACTATTACATCCTGTTACAGGAAGGAGAGTGCATGAAATGGGACAGATGAAAGGCAAGGCAAGTATTGAATTTGAACATCCCCCGGTCATTATAAGTGCCGGCTCCGTCGTTGGAAAAAAAGAGGGGGAAGGTCCTCTGGGAAGCCTGTTCGACGAGGTGGAACTGGACGATATGTTTGGTATGGATAATTGGGAACAGGCTGAGAGCACCATGCAGAAGAAAACTGCAGATCTGGTCATTGAGAAGGGCGGCATACGAAAGGGTGAGCTGCGTTACCTGTTTGCAGGCGACCTGCTGGGACAGCTCATAGCAACGTCCTTTGGAACCGTGGATTTGGAGATTCCTCTTTTTGGCCTTTATGGGGCCTGCTCCACCATGGGAGAGGCATTGGGACTGGGAGCCATGGCAGTCAATGCAGGATATGCGGACCAGGTCATGTCCATGGCATCCAGCCATTTTGCCACGGCGGAAAAGCAGTTCCGTTTTCCGTTGGCTTATGGGAACCAGAGGCCGCCGTCAGCCACATGGACTGTTACGGGCTGCGGCGCGGTTGTTCTGGCAGGCAACCGGAAAGACGGAATGGCCCGCATCGCAGGCATCACAACCGGGCGTATGGTGGACATGGGGGCCAAGGATTCCATGAATATGGGAGCTGCCATGGCCCCGGCTGCATTCCATACCATTGAACAGAACCTGGAGGACTTCCAGGTCAATGAGACCTGGTATGACAAAATCATTACCGGTGATTTGGGCGAGGTGGGAAGGACCATCCTGCTGGAGTTCATGAAGAATAAGGGAAGGGATTTAAGCCAGCTTCACATGGACTGCGGTATGGAGATTTATGACAAGGAACAGCAGGACACCCATTCGGGCGGTAGCGGATGCGGCTGTTCCGCCGTTACCCTGTGCTCCTACATCCTCCCCAAGGTACAGGACGGCACCTGGAAACGGGTTTTATTTGTTCCCACCGGAGCCCTTCTGTCCTCGGTAAGCTTCAATGAAGGACAGAGCATACCGGGCATTGCCCATGCGGTCGTCATTGAACATATAGACAGTTAAGGAGGAAATGACATGGACTATATAAAAGCATTTATCGTGGGAGGTATTATCTGCGCCCTGGTCCAGATTCTGCTGGAAAAGACCAAGATGATGCCGGGACGGGTCATGGTCACCCTGGTGGTCAGCGGCGCCATACTGGGTGCCATAGGGCTCTATGAACCTTTTGCAAAGTGGGCGGGAGCAGGCGCAACCGTGCCTCTTCTGGGCTTTGGAAACACCCTCTGGAAGGGCGTGAAGGAAGGTATCGGAGAGGACGGCATTCTGGGTATTTTTAAGGGCGGACTCACGGCCAGCTCCGCGGGAATATGCGGCGCCCTGGTGTTTGGCTACCTGGCATCCCTTATATTTAAGCCGAAGATGAAGTGATGAAGATGGTAATAAAAACACTACAGCCATAAAAATGGCAGAAAACCAGTGAAACAGAAGAACAGAACAAAACGGGACACCGCCGTCAAATGACAGACGTGTCCCTGTTTTTTGCTGCTGTAGGCCATTTCTTTTGCATCCTCCGGAATATTATCCGGAATGGATGTTACCTTTGTTATATCAACCAAAATCGTAATACCGTTTACGCTCAAGCTTATAAGAACAAACCATCCACATCCAGTTCTTCCTCTATCATGCCTGACTCCAGCATGAAATCAGCTGTTTTTTGGAATCCTTCCTTATCCTCATCCGTGACATCCATGGAAAAATCATAGAAGGCATACATCTCCTTTACTGCCTCTTCATCCAAATCCAGTGCCCTGGCTGCAATCTGAAGGGCCTGCTCCTGATTGTCTTTCATAAATGCGGCAGCGCGGTTCTGGGCTTCCATAAAGCGGTCTATCACATCCTGATTTTCGTTATAAAAATCATCTCTGACAGCCACGGCAATCATAGCTTTCATGAGTCCCTCCCCATCAGCCACCATGTGATACCCCTGCTCCTTTGCCTGATAAGCGGCTGCTCCTGCAATCAGGGCTATATCCACGCTGCCGCCGTCCAGGGCCGCCTTGGCATCTGCAATGGACATATTCACGTAATTCACATCATCCATGGTCAGCCCTCCAGCAGCAAGATACGATACTAAAAGCTCATGGAGATTCGTCCCTGCCGGTCCCCCAATGGTCTTTCCCTTAAGACTCTCCGGGGTAGTCAGGCTGTCATCTGCAGAGTACATGCAGAATGCCTTTGGGGACCTGCTGTACATGTTCAGCACCTTGATATCCGCCCCGTTGGCAGCAGACAGGATAACAGAGGTTGCTCCCACCCCATAAAGAATCTGCACGTCCCCGGATGCCAGCGCCTGTGTCTGGTCGGCTCCTGAATTGATTTCCGCATATTCCAGGGAAATACCCATGTCCCTGAATGCATCTGCAAATATATTTTGGTCCCGCTCAATGATGGTAGGAACGTTGAGCGGCGAGGTAACATAAGTGAGCGCCAGCTTGTCCAGACCGGAGGAAGCCTTGTTTCCTCCTGACTGTGTATCTTCCAGGGCATCCTGCCGGGCATCTGCCTCCGCTGCTCCTGCCGATGCCTTGCCGCAGCCGGTAAGGGCGGATGCCCCGATGCACAGGGCCAGCCCTAATGCTATAAATTTTCTCATTTCATTTCTCCTTATTCTGTCTTTTTATGTCTGTCTATTCCTGCTATATAGCTCCAGTTCCCAGTCCCCTGCGTTCAGACTCTCAATAATACGCCGCTTCAGGGAGATGAACATATCATCCATCAGGTTCCTGTCCCCTGCCGTCTCCGGTACCTGCACCTGGGTCTTGACAAGTCCGTTTTCAATGACCACAATCCTGTGTCCCAGAAGCAGCGCCTCATCGATACTGTGGGTCACAAACAGGATGCTGCACCTCAGTTTCTGCCGGACCCGCAAAAGCTCTTTCTGCATCTGTTCCCTGGTAAAATAATCCAGGGCTGCAAAGGGCTCGTCCATCATAATGAAGGACGGGCGGTATGCCAGCGCCCTGGCTATGGCTGCCCGCTGCTGCATCCCTCCTGACAGCTGGGACGGATATGCCTTTTCAAACCCTTCCAATCCTACGGTATTTATAATATCTCTTATAGTATCCCTGTCCTGCTCCTTCTTCCTGAGCCCAAAGGTCACATTATCCCACACAGTGAGCCAGGGCATCAGCCTGGGTTCCTGAAATACATAGGCGGTCCTGTGGCAGCCCTCATACTGTATCTCCCCGCTGTCAGCCTTCTCCAGTCCTCCTGTAAGCCGCAGAAGGGTGGTTTTTCCGCACCCGCTCCTGCCCAGAATAACTGTAATGTGGTCCTCCGGTATATCCAGGCTGATACCTCTCAGCACCTGGACAGGCCTGTCCTCCACCCTATACTCCTTATAAATGTACTTCAGCTTAATCCCAGCCATTGTCACAGGTTCCTTTCAACATTTTACTGATTGCAAAACCGAACAGACGGTCCGTCACGTATCCCACCGCGCCAATGGTCAGAATTCCCACAATGACCTTGTCTGTCCTGGACATCTGCTGGGCAAACAGAATCATATGTCCCAGGCCCGTGGAAGCAGCCACCATCTCAGCTCCGATGATGGCCCGCCAGCTGTATCCAAGGCCGATACGCATTCCCACCAGTATATCGGATGCAGCGTACGGCAGTACAATCCTCAGAAACTTCCTTCCTGATGAATATCCGAACATTTCCCCCACTTCCAAAAGCTTTTTATCACACCCCGTAAATCCCTTTACAATATTCAGATACATGGGGAAAAAGGATGCCAGAACAATGATAACTGTCTTGGTTGTCTCCCCAATCCCGCACCACAGAATCAGCAGCGGAATCATGGCCAGAGGCGGTACATTCCTGAAAAACTGCACCACATACTCATAATATCCGCTGGTTCCCGGCAGCAGAATCCGTACCATCCCCAGACCAAAGGCCAGCACAAAAGCAATGGAAAATCCCTTTGCGACTCTGACAAAGCTGATAAAAATATCCTTCCACAGCTCACCGTTCACAGCCATTTTATAAAAACTCCGGAACACCCCGGAGGGAGGCGGCAGTACATAGGCGCTGAACATATCCGCCCGGCAGACCCCGTACCATATAAGCAGAATTGCCCCTATTCCAATCAGGGGGGCCATTGACCTGTTCCACCTATTCTTCATCTGCCATCACTCCATCACCATTGTGGCATCCCATATCACAGTAGAGCATCTCCACCAGCCTGACCTGCTTCCAGGATTCCTTTTCAAGGTATTGTCTTATGGTTTCTTCTCCGGTCAAACTGATTGTATCTGTCTCCAAATCCTCAAAAAAACCAGGCGGAATAGGGCTGGCCCTCAGGCATCGTGTAGCGCCTTCCGGTACAGCCGCCTTCCCATAAGCAGCGCATTCCGCCCAGGCATCTGCCACGGTTTTACCCAGTTCCCGCAAAAGCCCGTTCCAGGTCAGGAATCTTGTGTCTTTAAGCTTTAAGGCATTGCCTGCATCCGCCAGCGCCCGGCAGGGCGTGGTTATGATTTTCAGTCCGTCTTCCAGGTCCCTTCTCCCGCTGATTTCCCTGGCACAGTGAATCAGGATTGGTTCAATATCCGGTATCACAAGGCTGTCTCCCCGCTGCCCGGCTCCCCGTTCCCCGTCTACCTGTTTCCCGGCTCCCCGCCTCTGCCGGTAATCCGCCGCCATCCTGCCTGCCATGGGGCACCGCATATCCGCCACCGTCCCCCGGCCCGCTTCTATCTGGGACTTGTACTTTCCCTTAACAACAGCTCCCCAGTCTGTATTGCACCGTACCTGCACAAATCCGTGCTTTTTCAGGAAACACGCCAATGCCTCTCTGTGATACATGTTCTCTGCCACCGGGTTAATCCATATGTACTTCAATGCGAACCCTCCTCCGTTTAATGTTAGCCTGCGCTAACCCGTATAGGATATCAGAGAACCTATAAAAAGTCAACTGTCTGTCCCCATAAAATGGAAAATGGACCAGGGAATTTTTTCCAGTCCATTTTCTACGGTCATATCTGATGATTCATTCTCTATTTACACAAAAAGGCTGCCCCAACTTTATATTACGAAAAAACAGAATAATAAGCGGATACCTCCTCTTATTACTCTGCTCTTTCCACACCTTCTTTTAGATTTAAAAAATCCCCGCTGCAATTCCAACCCAGTAAATCAGCCCCAGCACCCAGCTGGTCAAAATCCCATACAAAATAACCGGCCCTGCAATGGTAAATATCTTACAGCCCACGCCGAACACCTCGCCCTCCGCATGGAACTCTATGGCCGGAGCCACCACGGAATTGGCAAACCCGGTAATGGGCACCAGGGCTCCTGCACCCCCGAATTTCACAATCTTTGGATATATATTGAATCCGGTCAGCAGGATGCTCAGCAGAATCAATACCAGCAGAGTCCAGGCCGCCGCTGTCTCCTGGTCCATGCCCATGTTGTTCATCATGAAATTCAGGGCAAACTGCCCCAGCACACAGATGATTCCGCCTACCAGGAAGGCCGCTGCCATGTTTTTTGCCAGGCTGTGGGTGGGAGTCACCTGTTTCACGTACTCCTCATACTTTTTCTTATCAATCTCCATTTGTTTACTCCTCTCAAAATCCGGCTGCGGACAGCCCTAAACCTTTTTGGCTCATCCTCTTAGGTTCATCCTCTTTGGCCTCGCCCTCTTTGGCCTCGTCATCCAAGGGAAGCCATACGGTTCCAGAAATAGACCAGGGCTCCTGCCATCTTCCCTGCTGCCAGGGCAAATATAATATACTGCAGTCCCACAGCCAGATGAATCCTCCTGCTGATAACCGGAAGGGCTTTCAGGGTTTCCGCCAGGGACATGACCAGACAGCCCACGAAAATCCCTACGGACAGTCCGAATACACATATGAAAAGGGTGCCCAGATAAGGCCCCATATAAATGGGAAACTCATAAATATCCAGTATATTTCCCAGGACACCGCCCAGAATAATAACTGTCTCATACAGAAAAATATGCTTCCTGGTGCCTGTCTTTCCCATGAGGCGCACAAACACGCCTATGATGGCCAGGAACGCATATACGCCGGCTGCAATGATGCCGCCGGCGCACAGACCGAAGAACGCCAGCAGACATTTTTTAAGTAATATCAATTTTTGACTCCTTTCTGCCGTCATTGGCAATCAGGGTCTTACTGATATTGTCCTCATAAAGGCGCATTTCCACCTCTAACGGCGTGGGGTCCGTATTCAGTTTTATGGCTGCAAAGTGATTGAAAAAACCGATGATGCCCACAGCCAGACCCACGGAATAGCTTACCTCAAGCACGGTGAAACCGCCGGATTCATAACCCATAACCAGCCTGTACACCTCGCTGAACACATCGGTAACACTGACATCATTGTTAAAGGTCATGATGGCAAATGCGGCGCCGAAAAAACACACCAGGCAGACAAATACGGTCTTGGTCCACTGCCAGACGTAAGCAGGCGGGGAAGGCGGCTTGTAGGCAATGATGAAATCCGCCTCCCCCACGTTGTTTACATCAATGGTGGAGTCCAGCTGTTTCAGCTTGTTGATTACGTCCAGGGCGCTTACTATATAGCGGCGCTTGGCATCCACCTTCACGGTCATGACCTTCATGGCATTGCATTTGTTCATCACATTCTGGTCGTCGCAGTAAACCTGGGCAACGTCCTTCAGGACAACGTCCTTGTGGGTCAGCTCCGTGATTTGACTTAGTTTTAAATAGACTGTATGGTTCATAGACCTTTTCCGCTCCTTTGGATTTCCTGCTGTCCGTACATCATGGACACAGGGTCAGTCACAAAGGCCGGACAAACTTCCTCTTCCATGGAAGGCTCATCCATCTCCTCCCACACCAGCGTCCCTTCCTTTTCATATCCCCTGTCTCCGAAACCTGAGGACAGATACCATATCAGGACCCCTATCAGGAGAAGGGAGGCTATGACTGCAAGCAGTTCACATACTCGTTTACCAAAACCCATAAGAATCACATCCTTTTCAAAAATGTTAATTGGTTTCTGGTATCTAGTATAACTTCCATGGAACTTTTTATACCTTGCGGCTTTTGTTTACAGTTTTTTCCTCATTTCTTTCAATATACGTTTTTCCAGCCGGGACACCTGTACCTGGGAAATGCCAAGCTCCCCCGCAATCTGGGTCTGGGTCTCATTGTAAAAATATCTGCGCAGTATAATTTCCCTCTGCTCTTCCTCAAGTCCCTCCATCAAATCCTTTAAAACCATTCGGTTTAACAAATCCTCATGGTCATTGTTGTCCTGGGCCAGACGGTCCATGAGATAGGTGGAATTCTCATCCCCGCTGTCCGCAGGGCGGTACAGCGACTCCACCTCCGCAGCAGCCTCCAGGGATGCGGCCACCTCCTCACGGCTGGTCCCCAGCCTGCCTGCAATTTCCTCAATGGTGGGCTCTCTTCCCAGACTGTACGTCATTTCCTCCCTGGCAGCCCTGACCTTAACCCCCAGTTCCTTGATGGAGCGGCTGACCTTAATCATGCCGTCGTCCCTGAGGAAACGCTTGATTTCCCCTGTAATCATGGGCACTGCATAGGTGGAAAATTTCACATCAAATCCAGTGTCAAATTTGTCGATGGCCTTAATCAGTCCGATGCTTCCAATCTGGAACAGGTCCTCCATCTCATACCCCCGGCCGGAGAACCGCCTGACAATGCTCCATATAAGCCCCACATTGTCCATGACCAGCCGGTCCCTTGCCGCTTTATCCCCTTCGTGAGCCATATTGATTAATTTCATGGTCTCATCCATCGCCGTCACCTGCCGATGAATTTCTTCATTGTCACCAATGTGCCATGATTTGGTTCAGACTCCACCTCTACCTGGTCCATGAACGCCTCCATAAAGGAAAATCCCATGCCGGAGCGCTCTCCCTCCGGGTCCGTGGTAAACATGGGCTCCATGGCCTGTTTCACATCCGCTATGCCCACACCGCAGTCCTTCACTGCCACGGTCAGGGTGTGTTCCTCCATATCTGCAGTCAGGTCCAGATATATGGTACCCTGCCCGCCCTTGTAGCCATGTATGACTGCATTGGTCACTGCCTCGGATACAGCTGTCTTCACATCATCCACCTCCTCCAGGGTGGGGTCCAGCCTGCTCATGAACACGGCTGTCACCACCCTGGCAAATTCCTCATTCCGGGAAAGGCTCTCCATCTCCAGCCTCATATGTTCTCTGTTTGTCTCCATTTTCTTATCCTCCATCTTTTTCATCCCTTTATTGCTGATTCCCTGTCTTCATAGCCCTTGATTAGGCGGCTTACCCCGCCCATCTCCAGTATCCGCCTGACCTGAGGCCCTGCCCCGTAATAGGCCACGGTTCCCCGGCTGGCTGCCATCTGCTTATAACGGTTTAAAAGCACCCCGATGCCGGATGAATCCATAAATGATGTGTGTGTAAAATCAAATACAATCCTGTTGATGTAGTTCTCTGCCAGAAGCAGGTCCGTATCCCGTTTCAAATTCCTGCAGTTATGGTGGTCCAGCTCCCCCGGAAGGTGAATCACCAGCATCTGCTCCCTGGCCTCATACGTAAACGTTGTCTGTTCCATCCCTCCATACTCCTTTCTCAGCGCTTATAAAATACAAAAAAAGATACCACAAAAGACTTATATCTTATCTTCTGTAGTATCTTTCCTGAAAAACCGTTTAAATTAATAACCCCTGGCATTCCTTGCCCGGTCCACATAGTCGGAATCCGGGAATTCATTGACCACTTTGTCAAACATGGAATTGGCATTATCCGTGTCGCCGGCATCCTGGTACAGACGCCCCACATAGAACAGGGCTTCCGGATTATCCGGCCTTATGGTCAGGCTGGCCTGGAAATAGTCCATGGCCTCTGTCTTATTGCCTGCATTCCACAGCTGAAGTCCCCTGTCCACCAGGCTCTGGTAAATATTTGCCGTCATATCCTGACGGATATTTTCCACAATGGCCTGAATATTTTCGTCCTCAATCAAATCAAAGCTGGCTCCGGCATATGCCTTGGCCGCCGCCACCAAATCACCGCTCCTGTAGTCCTGGAGAATCCAAATCAATCCCTGGTACTGGGCTATGACGCTGGTGTTGCCTGTGGTCAGCTCGTCCAGACGGGCCTGAATCTCCTTTGTGTGGGCATCCAGCTCATCGTAATCCGCCTTCAGGATATCGTACTGCTGATTTGCATTGTTGAGCTTCTGCATATAGGATTTCAGGTTGTTGTCGTGGATGCTGTTAAGGTCCCTTGTTCTGGCAGGCAGAATGAGGAAATAAAAAGCCATAATGCCGAGAACCAGTCCAATGATGATGTGGAACACAGTGGAAATGCCTGTGGTTTCCTTATAAGTATTAGGGATGATGACATCGTCATCCTCCATCTTACGATGGGAAAATGCTTTCACCATCTTGCGCTTCTCTGCATCCGCCCTGCCTGTGTTCTGCTTTACAATGGACATGTAGTACAGGGCCTTCTGGTTGCTCTTGTCAATCTGAAGAATTTTATACAGGGAACGGCCGGCCTTATTGTAATCCTCCCTGGCCATGTATAACAGGGCCAGAAGGAGATGGGCCTTCACAAAGTGGGGATTGGACTCCACCACCCTGGCCAGCTGGAGTATGGCCAAATCATCGCTGCCGTTTTGTGCATGCCAGAGCGCCTGGTTGAATGTCTTTACATTCTGGCTCTCCATCTCCAGCTGCCCCGGCTTTCTCTGAATCTCATCCAGATAATGGTCCGCCAGATTATCCTCCGGCTGCAGGTTCAGGCTGATGACCCACTGTACCAGTGCATCGGCCACTTCCCCGTTCTCATAGTATATCAATCCCAGCAGATTCCTGGCATCTGTCTGATACTTATTAAAATGCAGGCTTTTCTTCAGGCACTGGGCCGCGCCGGACAAATCCCGTATCCTGGCCTTTTCCAGGCCCAGGTTGTAGAAGCTGTTGGCTATCTGCTGGTTCTTTCTTGCATAGTCTGTATTCACAGGTCCCGCTCGCCTCTTTCTTTTATCAGTTCCATCATGATGTCCGTCATATCTGTCAAATCGCTTTTAACAATGGCGTCCTCCACCTCTTCCACATCCAGGCTTGGTTTAAAACGCTCAATCTCCTCTTCAAAATCAATCATGTATTTCACTCCTATCTTGTCAGGACTGCTGCTCCAGCACTGCCTTAATCTCACCGATGAGATACAGGGAACCGGCACAGAACAATAGTCCTTCCCGGCTTTTCTCCGTCATATCCTTAACAGCGCTCCCGGTGTCCCCGTATGAGTACACAGGCCTGGACGTATATGTGCGGAATACCCTGGCCAGTTCTTTGGCAGCCAGTCCTCTGTCGCTGTTCATGTGGACCACGCCGACTGCTTCCCAAATCATCTCTTTGCACAGCTGTTCCGCCATACGCTCATAATCCTTGTCCGAAACAGCGGCAAACAGCAGCCACGGCTTCTTTCCCTGTCTGTCTGATATCTCCCAGGCCGTCTGTATGAAGGCCTCAATCCCTCCGGGATTATGGGCGCCGTCCAGATAGATTCCCGGCCGCACCTGTTCCATCCGTCCGGGCCAGAACGTATTCTTCAGACCAGCAGCAATATGCCGGTCCGTTATTCCCCATTCCATACCGTCCGGGCAGATGCAGGGACCATGGCCCGGCATCCTGCAGCCTGTCCTGGGACATTCTCCGGGATGGCGCAATACATCCAGAGTGCGGACGGCCAGCATAGCATTTTCCGCCTGATAAAACGCTTCAAAGGGAATCTCCAGTTCCAGGCATCTGCCGTCCTTCATTCTTGCACTGATGGACAAGCCCTTTTCGCCTATCTCCTCCACATAGAAATCCTCCCGGCCCACCGGATATCGGGCTGCACCCTTGCGGAAGGCAAAGCCCTCCAGTATGGTGGATACCTCCGGCTGTCCGTTATCAAATATAAGAGGGACCCCGGTTTTGATAATGCCGGCCTTTTCCCCTGCAATCTTGGCCAGGGTGTCCCCCAGATACTTGGTATGGTCCATGCTGATGGAGGTAATCACACAGGCCGCAGGGTGTTCCAGCACATTGGTGGTATCCAGCCTGCCGCCCATTCCTGTTTCCAGAATCATCACATCCACATCGTGCATCCGGAACAGGACCATGGCCATATAAAACAGGAATTCAAAAAAAGTGGGATGGCAGAGTCCCTGGCCTGCAAGCTTTTTGCTGGCCTCAAGGACCGTCTCAAAAGCCGCTTCAAAGCTTTCCTGGTCCACCATCCTTCCATTAATCAGGAAACGTTCACGCACCTCCACCAGATGAGGCGAGATAAAGGTACCGGTGCTGTAACCGGCTTCCCTCAGTATAGATGTAAGGAATGCGCACACAGACCCCTTGCCATTGGTTCCAGCCACATGAATCGCAGGTCTGTCCCGGTCGGGGTTTCCCAGGTAATCCAAAAACTGCCTGACATCCTCCAATGAATTCTTTTTCCTGGTCCACATGGGAATGCGGTCCAAATACTCCTCTGCTTGTCCCATAACTAAAGTCCATTCTTTCTTAAAAGCCTGTCTGCCGGACAGGCTTTTATAATCTTAACCTAATTTGATTCAATTGGCAACCGGATATTCTCGCCGCCCTTCGCCAGGATGCGACAGAATTCCCGTCAGCTGCCCTCTGTATTCAGGGATGCCTCCCTGCGGCGTCCCACCGGAATCTGGGCCAGTATGATAGCGCCAAACATAAGGGCGCATCCCAGTATCTCCCTGGAAGACAGCTTCTGCCCTAAAATCACCCATCCCGCCAGGACAGAAATACTGGATTCCAGACTCAGAATCAGGGAAGCAACCGTGGGGTTCATGCCCTTCTGTCCCACAATCTGCAGGGTGTAGGCCACGCCGCAGGACATGATGCCTGCGTAGAGAAGGGGCGCCCATGCGGCTATAATCTGGCTCATGTCAGGCGTCTCACAGACCAGCATGGCTGCGCCTGAGAGAATGCCGCTGACAAAAAACTGGATGCAGGACATCTTTACCCCGTCCACAACAGGGGAAAAGAAATCGATAACCATAATATGCAGGGCAAAGAGAAAGGCGCATACCAGCATGAGAAGGTCCCCTTTGTTCACTGACAATTCTCCCCCGTTCATGCACAGCATGTACAGGCCGGCCAGGGACAGGACCACTGCCCCGGCAACCACGGGGCTGCATTTCTTACCCAATAAAAGCCCCAGTACAGGGACAATGACAATGTAGCAGGCGGTTATAAATCCGGCCTTACCCACTGTGGTGTACTGGATTCCAAACTGCTGGAAGTTGCTGGCCAGGCAAAGGGCCACGCCGCAGAGTATGCCTCCCGTAATCAGTGTCTTCCTGGCCCCGGGTATGACCGGGACCTGTTCCTTCCTCTTATTCTTCCTGTCAAAGAACCATATGCAGGGAAGAAGGACAACACCGCCCATAAGGCATCTGACGCAGTTAAATGTAAATGGCCCCACATAATCCATTCCAACGCTCTGCGCCACAAAGGCAACGCCCCATATGGAGGCTGTAAGCAGCAGCAAAAGCGCATTTTTTATTTTCATAGTCTGACCTCGCTGTATGTAATGAATGTGCAGCTGTTCCGAACAGCTGTATTACTGCCGTGATATTTCATATATTCCGGTCACAGCCCCGGATATTCAGGGTTTCAGCACGTCAAGGCTGTAGTTCACCGCCACGTCCTTGCGCACGTAGGATTTATTGAAGGCGGACAAAATCCGGTTCATGACCATCTCACTGTTCTCAAAGGTAGCTGAGGACAGAAGCAGGATAAACTGGCTGACACTGTAACGCGCATATACGTCGCTGGAGCGAAGGGATTTCTGGATGGACGCCCGCAGGCGTTCCATGGCCCTTGCCTGGATTTCCGGCTTAAGGGTGCGTCCCCTCCTGTCTCCCACGGTCAAAAGGCACAGGTACACGGAATCACCGCTGCGCTCCACACCCCTGCGCTCCAGCTGAACCAGGCGCTTGAACACAGCGTATTCACACTGGTACGCCCCGTGTCCCTCTCCGGCGCCGCCAGTGCCCAGGGTCTCCTGAATCGCATCCAGGTCAGTCACAACCTCCTGCTCGCTGCTGCTGATAACCTTGTATAACTCCTTAAAATGCTCTGAAGGCGTCATCAGACGTTCCCGGTAAAACATATCCGTGGTGGCCTTATACCGTGACAGCGCAGTCTCCTGTTCACCCTGGCCATAAGCAGCATATATCCAGTAATAGTGGAAATCCTCCACAAACCGGTCAATGTCAATGGCCTTCCGGCAGATTTCCTCCACCTGAACATAATCCTCATCCTGAATCAGTTTTTCCGCCATATGAATGACCAGCTTCTGATATAATGTGTGGTAATAGGCGGCCATGGGGCCTACCCAGCTCTCTTCGGCTGACTTTGGCAGGAAAATGCCCCTGTACAGCCCAAATGCCTCCAGGCAGGCGTCCCACCGGTTCTCCCCGTCCCTCTCCCCGTCCCCTTCCGGGTCCAGGATTCTGCGGCACAGGATTTCAAACCGGTCTGTGTCCACTTCCGTTTCCCAGGCCGGGTTCCACATATAGGCCCCCTTCTGGCTCAGAATCAAATCCTGGGACGGGAAGCCGGCTGCCTCCAGCATCTTCCTCACCCGGAAAACCAGGGTTTTAAGGGCGCCGTAGGGATTATCCTGAACACCGTCCTGCCAGATGGCATGGAACAGCTCATTGATGCTCACATCCCCCCTGCGCTTAATAATCAGATAGCTCAGCAGGCTCCAGGCTTTCCTGGACCGGTTATCGCTGTCGCTCATGGCCTTTTCATCCATTGTAATGGTGAAACCGCCGAACATCCTGACATGGATAACCGGCTTATTTCCTGATGATTGATTCATGCTATGCTCTCCCTCTCTATCCCTGTGTCTGACTTGCTCTGTTTTCATTTTCCTGCGGACAGGCAGTTTCTGCCGCCTGTCCCATTATCCTGAGCCTTCTCCTGGTTCATCACTGAAGCTGTGCCAGACGTATCTTCACCTGCTCCATCATCTGTTCATATTTTTCAAGCTTTGCGCGCTCCTCGGCAATCTTTGCCTCCGGCGCTCTGCTTACAAACTTCTCATTGCCCAGCATACCTCTGGAACGGGCCAGTTCTCCTGCCAGACGTTTCTCTTCGCCCTTTAAACGCTCTATCTCCTTATCAATATCCACCAGGTCGGCAAAGGGCATATAAATCACTGCCTTGTGAATCACTGCAGAGACAGCATCGTCGGCAATTCCTTCCTTATCCTTCTGAAGGATTACCTCGCCTGCGTATCCCAGGGAGGCAAAGAAGCTTCTGCTGTACTCAAATATCTGCAGCAGCGTTTCATCCTCTGACACCACATAGACAGTAGCCTTCTTGCTGGGCGGAACGTTCATGGCTGAACGCACGCCTCTGATGGCTCTCACAGCCTCCTTGATGGTTTCCGTGGACTGTTCTTCCCCTGCAAACTTCCAGTCATCCCTGTAAACCGGCCACTGGGAAACCATGATAGTCTCCTCCTCTTCCTGAAGGTTGCAGAAAATCTCCTCTGAAATAAAGGGCATGAACGGATGAAGCAGCTTCAGAGCCTGAATCAGCACCTGCTTAAGCGTCCAGATAGCGGCTGCCTTAGTATCGTCATCTTCATTGTACAGCCTTGGCTTCACCATTTCAATATACCAATCGCAAAATTCTTCCCAAATAAAATCATAAACCTTCTGAAGGGCGATTCCCAGCTCATATTTGTCCAGATTTTCAGTCACTTCCCTTGTAAGGGTATTTACCTTGGACACAATCCATTTGTCAGCCATGGTAAGGCGTTCCGGCGCCACGTCGCCCGATTCACCCGCCTTCTCAATGTTCATCATAATAAAGCGTGAAGCATTCCATACCTTATTTGCAAAGTTGCGGCTGTTTTCCACGCGCTCCCAGTAGAAGCGCATGTCATTGCCGGGTGCATTGCCTGTAATCAGGGTCATGCGCAGGGCGTCAGCGCCGTACTTGTCAATGACTTCCAGGGGGTCAATGCCATTGCCCAGGGACTTGCTCATCTTCCGTCCCTCGGAATCCCTTACCAGGCCGTGAATCAGCACGGTGTGGAAGGGAAGCCTTCCGGTCTGCTCCAGGCCGGAGAACACCATACGGATAACCCAGAAGAAAATGATGTCGTATCCGGTCACCAGCACATCCGTGGGATAGAAATAATCCAGGTCCTCTGTCTTCTCAGGCCAGCCCAGGGTGGAGAAGGGCCAGAGGGCGGATGAGAACCAGGTATCCAGGGTATCCTCATCCTGATTTAATGAGGTGCAGCCGCACTTGGGGCAGGCGCATGGCGCTTCCTTGGATACAATGATTTCTCCGCAGTCCTGGCAGTAATAGGCAGGAATCCTGTGGCCCCACCACAGCTGTCTGGAAATACACCAGTCGCGGATTCCTTCCAGCCAGTGGAGATATGTCTTTCCAAAGCTCTCAGGAACAAAGGTAAGACTGCCGTTCTTAAGGGCCTCAATGGCCGGCTTTGCCATCTCCTCCATCTTTACAAACCACTGCTGCTTTACCATGGGCTCTACCGTGGTCTTGCAGCGGTCATGGGTACCCACGTTGTGGGAGTGGGGAACCACCTTGACCAGCAGGCCCTGAGCCTCCAAATCAGCCACAATGGCCTTCCTGGCCTCATAGCGGTCCATACCAAAATACGGGCCCGGAACATTTACCGTTGCATCGTCATTTAAGATAATGATTTCTTCCAGGTTGTGGCGCTTGCCCACCTCAAAGTCATTGGGGTCATGGGCCGGTGTGATTTTAACGCAGCCTGTTCCAAATTCCTTGTCCACATACGGGTCTGCAATAACAGGAATCTCGCGGTCTGTCAGGGGCAGCTTCAGCATCTTGCCCACAATGTCCTGATAGCGCTCGTCCTCCGGGTTCACTGCCACTGCGGTGTCTCCCAGCATGGTTTCCGGCCTGGTGGTGGCTATCTCCACGAAACGTCCAGGCTCTCCCACCACAGGGTAATTGATGTGCCAGAAGAAGCCGTTCTGCTCCACATGCTCCACCTCTGCATCAGAGATAGAGGTCTGGCAAACAGGACACCAGTTGATGATTCTGGAGCCCTTATAGATGTAGCCTTTTTCATACAGCTTGACAAAAACCTCCAGTACCGCGTCAGAGCATCCCTTATCCATGGTGAAACGCTCCCTGTCCCAGTCAGCGGAGGAGCCCAGCTTATGAAGCTGTTTCACGATTCTGGTTCCGTACTCATCTCTCCACTTCCAGCACTCCTTAAGGAAACCGTCCCGTCCCAGGTCTGCCTTGTCAACGCCTTCCTTCTTAAGCTTGTCAATCACCTTGACCTCGGTGGCAATGGCGGCATGGTCCGTGCCCGGCTGCCACAGCGCCTCATAGCCCTGCATCCTCTTATAGCGAATCAGAATATCCTGCATGGTATTGTCCAGGGCATGGCCCATGTGCAGCTGTCCCGTAATGTTTGGCGGCGGCATCACAATGGTAAATGGTTTCTTGCTGCGGTTTACCTCTGCGTGGAAATACTTTCCGTCCAGCCACTTCTGGTACAGGCGGTCTTCGATGTCCGCCGGGTTGTAGGTTTTCTCCAGTTCCTTCATGGTTTGTTCTCCTTTTTGGATAGATGGTTTTTGTGATTGAGCTGGTGGTGCGCAATCCATGGCATCAGGGTCCTGCATGCCGGAAAAATAAAAAGCCCTTTGCCAATCCCGTTGAGGGAAGGCAAAGGGCGGAGTATCCGCGGTACCACCTTTGTTTTGCCGGATGTCCGGCAATCTCATTGGGCCTTTAACGCAGGCCGGTCGGAAACAGCTACGCAGAATGTATCTTTGGATGGTGACAGCACATAAATATCCGCCTGCCAAACCTTCTGTTTCATCCTTCACTGCTCCAGTTCAGAAGCTACCTTCCACCATACTCTGCCCGGGCCGCCTTTCAGCCAGTGAGCTGCCCTCTCTGATGGTTCTTATGATGTACTCCTCTTCCTCATTACCGTTTTGTTTGCTTTGATTTATAATTATCAAGCATAATAATTATTGTGGGATTTGTCAAGTGTTTTTTAGAGTGTAAGCCCTTCTATACCCGCCTGTGCAGATGTAAGTTCCAGTCAGGACTGTTGTACAATATTAATATGGCAAAGGTTAAAATCGTCATTCCAAAGAACAGGCTTGCCCCCTTCACATTTCCTTCATACCGTTTTTTCTTCCGTCCAAACAGAAATCCCAGTATCACTGCAGCACAATATCCCATCAGGCTCCCCCATGTATTGTGCAGCACATCATCCAGCTCTCCTAAGCCTTTATCCAGCAGGACCTGAGTGACCTCTATTGCAGCCGAAAAGGCAAAGCCCGTAAGAGCTGTTTTCTTCCAGTCCGGTTTCCGAAGAATCGCAGTTAAAAAGAAACCAAACGGCATAAACAGAGCGATATTACCCAAAATCAGATACCAATAATAGCCGGAATGGTCTCTCCAGGCACGTTTAATGGTCCAGAAAAGCTGGAGCCTTATGTCTCCCTGCCCTGATTCACGGTACAATGTGGCATACAGGATAACAGCTATGGAAAGAAGGAATAGAAAAACGTATAAATATTTGCGGAAGCGGTACATGGTACCTCCTTTGGAAATTTTCTTTTATTGTGGACTAGTGTATAGACTGTTATACAAAAAACGACAATCTTATTCGTGAATCTCTATATCTGAAAAAATATTTATTGAGTTTTTTATTTACATAGAAATCCATTATATTTTGAATAAACAAAACTTTTAAAACATATAGAACTATGCTTACACATCATAAAAGTCTTTATACCATTGGGAAAATCGTCTTAACCCATATCTTAGACTTGTACGTGGCTTAAATCCAAATTTTTTTTCAAAAGGAGACGTATCAGCATAAGTAACCGCTACATCACCCGGCTGCATTGGAACCAACAATTTATGACTTTCAAAATCATAATCTGCGGGTAAAACTTCGGCCCGAATCAATTCTTCCTGCAGAATCATCACAAAGTCTAATAAATTTTCCGGACTGCTATTTCCAATATTATACACTGCATATGGCGGAATCGGAAGCCCATCTTCTCCTGTTTTCTTTTCCGGTGGTTCCTGCATTACTCTTTTTACTCCCTCTACAATATCATCCACATAAGTGAAATCACGCTTGCAGTTTCCATAATTAAAAATCCGTATTGTCTCGTTATTACGAAGCTTATTAGTAAATCCGAAATATGCCATATCCGGACGGCCTGCAGGACCGTATACAGTAAAAAAGCGTAGACCCGTAGATGGAATATTATAGAGCTTACTATATGCATGTGCCAGTAACTCATTAGATTTCTTAGTCGCGGCATAAAGAGATACAGGATTATCTACTTTATCACTAGTTGAATATGGAACGTTTTTATTTGAGCCATATACCGACGATGAAGATGCATAAACAAGATGCTTCACTCCGTCTACACCATTATCATAAGAATGACGGCAGGCCTCCAGAATATTGTAGAAACCAATTAGATTGCTTTCGATATACGTATCCGGATTCGTAATGCTGTATCTTACCCCCGCCTGCGCCGCCATGTTAACTACAATATCCGGCTTATGTATCGTAAAAATTATATCAACCATTTTTTTATTGGCAATACTCTCCTGAACAAAAGTCCAACTGCTCTCTGGATGTTTTCTTGATATCTTTTCAATTTCATCTAATCTCCATTTCTTGATGCTCACATCGTAGTAATCATTCAAATTATCAATACCAACAATTTTTACTGATGGTTGTGTTCTAAATAGTTCGAGGATAAGACTCGCTCCGATAAATCCAGCCGCACCAGTCACTAAAATTGTTTTTTGTTTCAACTCAAAATCATATTTCATACATACTGCCTTCTTTCACTTTAGTAAATCAAACTAAATGTGCAAACGAGTAACCAAATAAACTTTAGACTTTGTTATTAATATATCCATATGTAGCATTCGAATCATTTTTAATAATACACGGATTTCCAAATACAATTGAATTATCTGGTATATTACAATTCACAAATGTATTAGGCGCAATTAATACGTTATTTCCTATTTTTATTCCCCCAACAATTGTAGCATTTACTCCAATCCACACTTCGTCCCCGATAATTGGCGATCCCTCTCGTGCGCCTCTATTTTCCTGTCCGATGGTAACTCCTTTATGTATGTTTACATTTTTCCCAAGAATAGCCTCCGGATTGATTGATATACAATATGGATGTCCTATATATAATCCCTCACCAATCCGCGTACCATAAAATAAATCAATATGATTTCTGGTTTTAAACCACGAAAAAATAAGCCGGTATATACTGTGTATTAACATATTTGTTGAACTTTGCGATTTTCTGTAATATTTTTGAAATTTTGGCATAGCATTATTACATTCAATATAGCGTTTTCGGTCGTAATCTAAACTATTCATAATCTTTCCATCCATTTACATTTATTATCAAACGTACATTAAAATATCATTAATTTAATATATTTACTTAGTCCTATTAATTTATTGAAATCAATATACATGTTTGATTCGTCTATCTTCTTACTACCATTCTTAAATGTTCCAACAAATATTGAAACTCATCTGATTTTCTACACAGAATAAAATAAATACTGTTAGGAATTATAATGCATACAAATAAACGTAAACTAAGAATTAGTATATCGTTTCCATGAATGAAGCAACATACGGTATAACACACCCCACCCAATGTAAATAATAAAATATAGTTAATCCCAGCTTTTTTAAATCCAATACTTGCTTTTTCCTTTAATATATATTTATAAGTTATAAAAATATCAAATGGATATGATATCAAAATTGTAGTAATAAAGGATGCAAAGACAATTCCACTCACACCAAAATGTTTTGCTAACAGAACATCTAGAATAAGATTAGTTAAAGCAACAATCACTTGTCTCCCAATAGTTTTATTCCACAATCCTGACACACTAATATAGGTACTGGTAAAAAACTGATTACAGGAATTTGAGTGAAAAAAGAGTACGATAAACAAGACTGTAAATATTGAAAGAGTATTATTGTTTCCGACCCACAATTTCATAAAAGGTTGATATAAACAAAACATCGTTATCGAACACCATGTCGAAACCCATATTCCAATCGACCACAAAGCATTAAACATCCTCAAATTTTCTTCTTGAGACTTGGTATAAATACTATTTCCAACAGCTGCGCGTACCGAACCGTACACTATTAGTATTAATCCTATCAATGATGTAGAAATATAATTATAATTTCCGTAGATTCCAAGGACCGATAATCCTATAAAGGAAGATATGATAATATTATCTGCCGAATTTACTAATTTGGATGTCACCGAATGTGCTGCTAAATATACAACCTTTTTTTGAATAATTTTTTTTGTTTTCTCAGATACTTTTCCTGCAGGATATAAATCCGGATATTTTTTTCTGCTTATAATTCCCGTTAAGATATTTACAAGCATAGTCGATAGCAATAACATTAAGACATAGCTATAATAATCCCCAAAAGCAAGCAGCAGCACAATCTGCATAATATATTTAAATATTTCAGAAACAGAGTTGATATTATGAACAATATCACCTCGTTGATATACATTGAAAAGGACACTTTTGTATGAACTCGTTAAATATGAAATGGAGGCATTTAGCAAATAAATCATGAACAAAAAATATATATTCGTATCTGCAGGATAATCAGCGTTAATGAAGCACTTCAAGAAAGGCAATATCATGATTCCTAAAATCAATATTATACTGCCTATTATCCAGTATAATTTTCTAAGTAAAGCCAACAAAGCTCTAATCTCTTCTTTAGCATCTTGAGCCACAGGTTCATACAAGCAAAAAATAATTGCTGTTCCAATTCCTAATTCTGAGATACTTAACACCGAAAGAATAGATGTAAACAGACTACTAATACCAGCATATTCTGTCCCTAATTTATATATAATCATTGTCCTAGTAACAAATGGCAATATAATTGTTATAAGTCTATTGAGAAGACCAAATAACAATGTTCTGGTACTGTTTTTTGTACGCTCAAAATTCATTATAAAAACCTCTTTTAAATTTGTATAATTGCAAGTGAATTATACGCAACGAATAACGTGTAAGTATCTCACATTTGTGTAATTGCATCTTTAATCCATTTACACTAGACATATCAAATCCATTTTCTTTTGCAAACTTTTTCATATTAGAATTAACCCAAAATAAAAAAGGCCCGCGAATATCCGTTTTATAGAACATTTTATAAGGTTCGCAATAACCATCTACATATGTAATAGGTTCAACCCCTGCCATTTCATCCAGCATCCATTGATGCCATTGGTATCCATTCATCCGATTAAACAAAATTATTTTAGGCTTTGTCTGAGAAAAAATAATATTGTGTGCACATGAGCCACCAACGCTTGCAAATATTTTACATTTATTAACCATAGCAATCTGTTCCTGCAGCGTATGTTCCTCAGGATAGACTACAAAAAAGCCATTCTTCCTCATCATATGCGCAATAAGTTCTTCTCCATAATCAGACTTTTGTTTTTTGGAAAATCTACCACGTGAAAAGTATATCTTTTCATATGTCTCTTCTAAAATACAATCAGGAACAGCAGATACCACTTTTCTGATAACCTCCAAATATTCTCTATGCCAACAACATTTTCTCTTATATGTTCCCATTGGAATATAAGACATGTCTGGAATAATAACTGATTTAAATTGTGTTGGCTCTGTTAAATATATAATTTGTTCTTTTTTTATACCCAAAAGGTTTAATAATTCAAAAGCATTCTTATGAATTCCCCCAAGGCTTTCCTGTGTTGCAAGAAAAACATATTTATACTTTTTGGAGTCTTTCAAGGCAAACCAAAGTCTGGAAATTGAATCAACTAAAAAGCTGCCCCACTGGTTTCGATACTGACCAAGATATACAACATCTTCATCTTTATATTTTATACCCTCATTCGTCAAAAGTTTTAATAGTTGAAAAGAAGTTTTTAAACCCTCTCTCTGAAAAGAGGATTCAATTGGCATTCCCCCTTTCGTGAATAATCCCCCGCTAAATCCGTTTCCAACTCTGCCACAATCTGGTATACACAACACATTCTCCTCTTTTAGGATATCTAACCTATTATAATTCTCATGCGGTGATTGATTTAAAAATTCAATCCACTCTTTTGAAGATATATTATTATAACAGTATTTAACAAGTCCCTTCTCATTCATATTTTCCCTCATATTTTTTTTCCAAACGCATAATACAATTAAAAATTCGTTCACAATTTCTCATATCATGCAATGGAAAAAAAGATTGTATCCGTTGTTTATATTTATCGTCCATTTGAAAATCGTCACTTATTAAATTTCTAATCAATGCAATGCATTCATCATGATTTTGTATAACATCTCCAAATCCCATGTTATCATAATCAAAATAACCTTTTGTATAATCATAGTGTTCGGAAATATATCTTTTCCGGTCAAATTGATAATAAATTATGGGCTTGCCCATATATCCAAAATCAAAGAAAACACTGGAAAAATCAGTAATAAGTAATTTCGATTCAATAAGTAACTGTTGTACATCATATTCTTTAAATTTTGCAATAACTACGTGTTTTGAATCAGCCGAGAAAACATCTATCTGTTTCTGTAATATGTAGTGAGGATAAAAAATCAACTCTATCCCCTTCTCTTCTAATAAACCCTCAAGTTTTTTATCATTTAAGATATTATTCCAGGTTCTTACAAATTCACTTTTAGAAATATCCTCTTGTCTTTCCCCCTGCAACCATCTTCTAAATGTCGGCATAATTAATATTTGATTTTTAGTTATAGAATTATGGAGATTATCAAAACGTGCTAATCCTGTATATTTCACTACATCTTTTGTATACCCAAAATTCTTTAGCACATATTCATACTCAGGCTTTGCACCACATATATATATATCAGGTTTTGCATTGCACACACAATGTTGAGGCAAATAATCTTTTACTATTCCATGTTTTAAAAAAATAAATTTTGCTTTACATGACACAATTTTTCTTAGTTTAAAAAAATAATCTGCATAAGGCAAGTCTCCGCCCCACATACTAGAGCTTAATCGTATCTTTGCTAAATTCAAAAAAACAAAATGCTTAAAGGAGTTGTATTTCAAACAGTTACCGATTTCATCTACTTTTTTAAAATCTGAAGATTCAATTGTAATGACATAATAACTATTTATCTCGGGATGCTTCAATTTTAAGAATTTATAGAAAAAGAAACCATTATCCCTGGCATCATCCCCACGTTCCGCTAAAATCCACACATCTCTATATCTCTCATAAAATACTGATAAAACTATTGCACAAATTCTCGACGTAAACAGTTTCATAAAAAAGAAAATAATTCTAATTAATCGTACAACTCTTTTACTCATGCTTCCACCGCCTATTGCTATCTTCGATTATTTTTTATATTTTCAATCATCAAACTAAGGCAGCTCCAACATTTCGCCTATTTTGATATCCCATTCATATGGCTCTATTGCTGTTAATCCTGCATAATGATACATCGTAATTTCACCAAAATATACTTTTCCGCCTATATTGTAGAAATCAACGCGGCATTGCGGTATTCCTTGTGATAACTTTTTCGCCAAATCTTTCATTAACTCAATAGATTTTGGAATTTTAGGAACTGGATTCGCATTTGGATGACCATTCATAAATGGAAGATGATGATAATCCATATCAAAAAAATCAAATTTAGTTTCTTCATCAGAAAATCGATCTGTAGCAATAAATAACAATTTGGGGTCGCCATTAAAACAAAAGATTTTATAATCTGTAAGTTGTTCTTCATTTTTTCCTATCTCAACTGAATAATCTTTCATATATGTTTCAGCAATAATCTGTGGCTCAACATTTTTATATGCCCATTCCCTCCACTTTTTCCAATGGCAACCGCTTAAATGTTCTGTTAATAACTGTTTTGCATGCTCTTTATTAAAATTAGATTTATCTTTACAGATAACAATTCCTCCGCTGTCATGTGTGGTTTTCAAGACGAACTGGTCCGGAAGTATATCAAAATCAATTTCATCAAAGTGCTTCCATGGTCCTCCTAAAAGAGGTATTACATATTCCTTACCTATTTTTTCTGATACGTACTTTTTTACAGCATATTTATCAACCATCATCGTATACTTAGAACACCTATCATATAATTTCAGCCATTGTACTTTTTCCGTGAAAGCCTTTGGATTTTTTAAATTTAACTTCCTTCCAATTTTTACTTTATATGCTATTTTTAAATATGTTCTATCTGGAATCCAATTTTTAGAAAAAGGACAATAAAAAAACTTAGATAGCAGAAATTGTTCAATTAATTCTGGATTTTTAATTATTTCTTTTATTTTATTCATTCACACTTCTCCTACTTATTTACCTTGATACAAGCTTTGAAATTCTTGCATTACTGCTGAGGCAGAAAATGCCGAACAATCATATTTCACATGTGCTCCTTCAGTTCTCTTATAATCTTTAACAATGTAATCTGCCCACTTACCTTCTCCATCATCAAGAGCTATAAAAGAAACTCCTCCAACATTAATACTATTAGGAACAGTATCCGAAGCATAACATTTTATGCCCATGGCTTGTGCCTCTATCATGACAATACCAAATCCCTCATGTCGCGAAGGAAATAAGCAGGCATTTGTCTCTTTAAGTACAGAAGGTATATCCGTTTTGCCCGGCAATAATATCACTTTATCTTCAAGGTGGTATTTTTTTATTTCTTCTTTAATCCTTTTTCCATAATTTACCGGGTCGAACCCAATTAAACGTAATTCTGCATTTTGACCTTTATGAAGAATCTGGTTCAATACCCTGATAGAAAATACCTGATTTTTATTATCACTATAACTCCCTATTTGTGTCAAAATAAGTTTTTTATTCAGTTGATTTAAAGGGCTAAATACATACTTCTTATCATCGTAAGGATTATACACAACTTTACTTGATAAGTTTTGAAACAAAGATAAACATGCCTCCTTTGAACATCCTATATTATTTGTAGAATATTTACTTATCAATCTGCGATAATATTTTTCCCATAGTGAACGTGGAAATGCGGCTGGTTTATAATTTGTATGGCTGTGTACAATACGTATAGGTACCTTCTGTTTTTCTGCAGCCTTTACACACAGCCCACTTTCAAGAGCCTTGTTACAATGAATAACACTGTATGGTCCATTTAGTCTAATTATCTCTTTTATGTTTATATAGATAGACATACCGCGTAAATAAAAATCAGCTCTTTTGCGAAAAGCTATTTTTCCTGTATAATGTGGTATATAAAACAAATTACATCCATATGATTTAATTTCATCCTCATATACACCGTATGTATTTTCAAAAAGGACAAAGTCAAAATGATAGTAACTATATAAGTTGCGGACAATATTCATAAACACGGTCTGCACACCGCCCAAGCCGAAATTATCATATAGAACACATAGGATTTTTGTTTTATTACGTGTCATTTTTCACCTCTCTGTACTCTCATATATCATTTCATTATTAGTTTATATAATATTGATACCACTTCTGAAAAATGAAGAAAGACCAAACAACATTTGTTAAATTCGCACCACTATTATCAATATATGCTTGTATAAATCTATTTGTATATGAAGGTTCAAATATCCCCTGCTTTCTCAAATATTTTTCTTCACTGTATTCCAACAAAGATTCTTTTAACACACCTTTCAACCATTTTTCAACCGGGGCACCAAAACCATGTTTAGGCCTATCCATTATTCTCTTTGGAACATAATTGTAAGTTAATTCTTTAAGAATTCTTTTTCCACCCGAATTACTAGTATACTTAAATACATGGGGTATTTGATAAGACAACTCAACTACTCGATAATCCAGTAACGGACATCTGCACTCCAATGAATACTTCATGGATGCCCTATCCATCTTGCATAACAAGCTTGGCAAATACGTTTCTTGGTCTAAAAGCATACATTCTTGCTGCCAATCTTTATGATAATATCTGCTTTCATCATATTTACAATCTTCAGAACTATCAGGCAGCATCTGGTTAACAATACCGACCGAATTGGTAATATGTATTTGACATCTTTTACTTTTTTCTCTATTTAATGCAATAGTTTTAACTCTATTAGGTATTTTATTTAGAATATCCATTTGTCTTAAAATAGGAATATTACATATACCATTGACAAGCGCACCTGCAAAATCCAATTGCTGCGCCTGCTTCACTCTTATATAACGTTGATACCCACAAAACAACTCATCTCCACCATCTCCTGACAGGGCAACTGTGACATCTCTTTTTGCAAGCATGGAGACTAGCATTGTAGGTATTTCAGAAGGGTCAGCAAATGGTTCATCGTAAAACTCAGGAATGGTCTCTACCAAATCCAACATGTCCTGTTCCGAAATATAAAGTTCTGTGTGAGCTGTTCCTAGGTACGCAGCGACCTCTTTAGCATATATGGCCTCATTGTATTCCGCCGAATCAAATCCTATTGTAAATGTTTTTATTGGCTTTTGAGACATAGACTGTGCAATAGCTGCTACTAATGTAGAATCAAATCCACCACTTAAAAAGGTACCGAGCGGAACGTCCGAAATCATTCTTTTTTTTACAGCGTCAGTCAATATAAGTGATAACTGTGATTTCGCCTCATCAAAATTAGTAATTAGATTTACGGATTTTTGATGATACATTTCAATTACATCCCAATACTTGTTCTTATTAATATCACCACCATGAAAACTCAAAATACAGCCTGGTTCCAATTGAAACACATTTTCAAATATTGTCTCTGGTGAATTAATGTATTCATTACATAAATATTTTTTTAATACTTTAATATTTACTTCCTTTTTAAACCCAGGATACTGCATGATAGCTTTACATTCTGATGCAAACACAATATTATCATTATCAAGCCAATAGTAAAGCGGCTTTTCCCCCATCCTATCTCTAACCAAAAACAACGTATCAGATTTTTTATCATACAATGCAATAGCAAACATTCCATTTAATCTATTTATACAAGAAATTCCCCATTTCAAGTAAGCTGCAATAATTACTTCCGTATCACAAGATGATATAAAATCATATTCATTCAATTCACTCCTAAGTTCCATATAATTGTAAATTTCGCCATTAAAAACCAAAGAAACCCTTTTATCAGATGAGTACATTGGTTGATGCCCCAATTCACTTAAATCTAAAATAGATAACCGCCGCTGAGCTAATCCCAACGAATAGCCTGAATTGCCCTCAAATATCTCAGCTCCACAATCATCTGGCCCTCGATGATACATAGTATCATTCATTGCAATTAACTGCTGCAAATCTATTTCCCTTTTTGAAATGTAACCGCATATGCCACACATAATACCCCTTCCTACTAATTCAGTGTCCTTCATTATCTATTTGATTAGATTTACGTACCATACATAATGTAAGAATCATAATATTCCAATATGGTTTAAAAGCATAGATTGATGATGAAACCGATAAAACTATCATTCCAAATAAAATAGACAAGCAAAAAATGTCTTTAGACCTTATACTTGAAATAACAAAACATAAAATATGCAAAACATATAAGCTAAGTCCGACAATCCCTATTTCTACTAAATATTCTATAAAAATGTTATGAATTACATTGTGTATTCTAAAATCAAACAAATAAGAAATATTTCTTGATGTTTCCGCTCCATATCCAATTAACTTACGTGTAATCCCTGACTTTCTAAAGGCATTAATCGAGTCTTCCCATAATAAATACCTCCCACTTCCATTATTTGAATTTATCAGCGCATCCTCCGTGAATCGTCTCGCAATTTCTGATGGCATATATGATATGACCACTCCATAAATTCCCGCTGCCAATAATATAATCCCTATCTTTTTTATGATAGAAATTCCCTTAATTTCTTGACTATCTTTATAAAACAACACAATAAATACTGATGCTATCACTAACGAGAGAAGTCCCCCTCTTGAGCCAGTTGCAAAAGTTATGTAAATATATACTGCAATCTCTATGATTGCTATGATTTTTTGATATAATTCTGACTGTGTCGAAAGAATATTCACCGTTGCATTTGCTAAAGCAAAGAGAAAATATGCACATAAGTAATTAGGATTCTCGCTAATTATACCGGATAGAAGCAATCTACTCTGCGCGTAAGTTCCTGTAAACATTACGATAACTGCTGTCAATCTAGACGACCATATCATACATTTCTTCAGATAAATAACTTCATCAGCCCTGTAATAATATCCCGCAACAGACATCAGCATTAATAAAAAAGATAATTGTGTAATAGCACGTGAAAAACTGGAAGATGTATTAATTGACCAAAAAAATGATATTGAGCTCCATATCACAAATAATATTGAAAAAAAAATGATTCGGTTGGTATAAAACCGATGCTTTTGTATTAACCAAATGGCAACAGGAATAAAACCTATTATTTTTAACAAAGAACCTAAAGTCCCGAAACTCATTGCACCTAAAATCACAAACAACATATATATTCCTAACCATCTACAATATATACTCAGTTGTTTATTTCTATTGTCTAACATATATCTCCCCATATTTTGGCATCATATTTTTACTCATTACCAAATATATAAGTAACAAAATCTTTACATGTTGTCCTTATATCGTAACCATTTTTCCGAAAAGTTTCATATGAATCATATCTTCCTTGTTTAGCGAGTTTTAGTGCCTCTATTCCCCAATATGAGATAGGAGCATTAATATCTAAATATAATAATTTTCCCGAAATATCAGCTTGTTTTGTTATGGTATCTGACAACAGGCAAGGTAGACCTGTTGCCTGAGCTTCAATAATTATATTGGGCATACCTTCGTAATAAGATGGAAAAACCATTACATCAATTGCTGAAAGAACAAAAGGTATGTCTTTTCGGACATCCTGAAATAGAACATAGTCTTCGAGTGCAAATTCTTGCACCTTTTTCTGTATTTTATTTTTTAGGTCTCCCACTCCTACCATTAAAAGCATTGATGATTTGTCCTGCTTATGAATTTCATTGAATATATTAATTAATAATTCATGATTCTTCTGCTGACTAAACCTTCCAATGTGGCCAATCAGAATAGACTCATCTGCAACTCCCAGTGCTCTTCTAGTATTCTGTCGTTCAAATGCATTAAACTTATATATATTCAAATCTACAGCATTATGTAATATATTAACTTCGCATCGTTTATATGCTCTATTACCAAATGTATAAATTGCTGCCAAATCAGAAGGCGCAATTTTAACATCCACATACTTTCCGTATATCATACGTCCAATTAAATGAACCATTTTGTTTTTTATACTCTTCCCATCACTTGAATTACTCGACCTGGCAATGCATACTTGAGCACCTGCTTTTTTTGCAATTTTTAAATCCATAAAACCAGTTGCATTAGAAGTAATTGAATATAAATTATATATGCCTTTTTGACTATCTTTTTATATCTTCTCAAATGTCCGCAAAGCCTTATTTTATCGGCTCTACGGGCATTTTGCTTTTGTGGTAAACCTCACATATCTAGGTCTATCTTC
>ENA-OWPN01000097-OWPN01000097.1-human-gut-metagenome-genome-assembly--contig:-NODE-97-length-151588-cov-8.341886_pt1 | contig 151588 bp, 155 predicted proteins | sample MGYA00248266_ERZ651850 | MGnify/ENA primary metagenome ERZ651850 (study PRJEB26924, sample SAMEA4378296) | human gut metagenome | biome: human gut; feature: human-associated habitat; material: faeces... | reverse complement strand
TCCGTGTCAGATGTTTCCTCTCATGCTCCAGCTGCTTCTCTCTGTGCTGGGCGGCAACCAGCTTTTTCTCGGCTGCGGTTTTCTGGCGGTTTAGCTTTTCCAGTTTTTCATTCATGGGGTCAAGCTCCTTTCTGAATAGTGGGCAAAACAAAAGCGACCAACTTTTTACGGTTGATCGCTTTTGGCGTATATTATTCAGTTATCTTTTTTTGTCAGATTGAGACAAAACACTTGCAGCCAAACTCTTTGTAGCATCGGAGTATTTGTCACTGTTGAGAACCTTGGAAGCTTTTGTTTCCATATCCTTCCCAGTAACTTTACCCGGAGCACTCTGTGACAGGACACTTGCAGCAAGGGACTTTTGAATTTTAGAGCTTCCGTTTGAATTTAATATCGCTGATGCATTGGAAGACATTTTAGGACTGCTGGTTTTTTTATTCATGACTATACCTCTCTTTCGAAAGAGAGGATGTGGTCACCTGACATCCTCTGAATTATTTGACTTACAGATTAGTTTTTTACGCTTTCAGTTCGCTTTTTGGGAAAGCAAAACACCTTCTTACCATACTGACGAGCATAGATGCGACGCCCATTTTTCAGTGTAATATAAGGCGTAAACACAAGCTCTACTTCATTGCTTTTTGGCACACGGTAAAACTCCTTTCCAAAAGATTTTTCACAGACGAATCTGCGAAAGTATGGAAAAGAGCAGAGACAAATGCTAAACTCAATTAAGGACTAAGAGATTTAGTAGGTGACCATTTGTCTCTGCTTCTTCTCGAAGAGCTTATATGAGATTGAGCCCTCATATAAGCTCTTTTTTTTGGAAACAGAGGTTCAGCGAGCTTAAGCCATTGTAACAGCATCGGAAAAATTAAACAGCATCAATGATGCTTCTGGAACGAGGATGCCGTTAACACGATACGATGCTTTCTTTAGATCCCACTCGCAAATCCTTTCAATCGTACTGATTAAGTCTTTGGAGTTTAATCTGACAGACAATACTCCGTTGGCTTTTTCTCTGAAAAATTGCACTGACCTTTCGTCTTTTTCATCACAGACTTGAATCGCCATTTGTTTGTCGTTTTCGTTTATCAGCAATCTGACATATGCCGGATAGCTCATTTTCATAATAACCGACTTATTAAATGTAAGTCCGTTGTTTGTAATAGACACATAGGGCAATCCTTCGTTGAAATCAAATGCCTTGAAATTCGTCAAATCAATCACTTTGCTCGCCTCCTTTCTGTTCCGTTTCCCATTATACCACTACTTTGCGTGTTTTTCAATGCTTTTGTTGTGCCAGATTCTTTTTCTTGTTGAGAGCTTCTCAAAAACTTATCCTCTGTTCATCTCTGCTGCGTCATGATTTTTTCATACTGCTATAAAAAGTTTTGTCACTTAGAAAGGCGACCACTCGTTGGAGTTGGTCGCCTTTCTACTTATGCAATATTCTCTTTGCAAAACTCAAAGTATTTATTTACTGCGGATCTCAAATTTGCCATACGGTATCTTATGTTTGCATTATCTTTGAAGTGAAATTCTGTAGGCGCAGCTTTTTGCTTTCTCTCATCAGCAATAGAGTATTGCATTTTTTCCAATAATCCTTTTCCTTTATCAACAGCGTACTCTGCGTCTAAATCAATTTGGAGAGCAAGCTCGACCGCTTTACATCTACTTATGCAATCACTTATTGGCTTTTTCTTGATTCTTGTTGATAGCCATTCTTTGAAATCCTCTTTTCGCATCCCTGCACCCTCCATCAATCCTTGAAAATGGTGACCCAGCTTTTATCAAAATTGATTCCCTTCAGAACATCATCTTTTCGCAATGTCGGCGGTTGCTTCACTTGAAACTTAACAGCTTCTTTCGGAACTTCTGTGTGGATAGTAAATTGCGATCCATGTGGTTGCCATGTAAAACAGATTTTTCCGTTTTGGTCTAATCCTATCAAATTGCCATTGCTATTCACTTTCCAATGGTAATCTGTTGTCCTATACCTCGAAGTTTCTTCTTCAAACAATCTATATGAAAGCAAATCATAACTTCTCACCAAAACAGCTGTTCTTACCCGACTATAATGGTCAGTAGCAATATTGATTCTCTCGTTCCAGATATTGAGAACAGCTTCGCCGGTTTTTTGTATATCCTTATGAGGATCTGTTATTCCGTAAGAATAATCGGGAGAACATCTTCCACTTATCAGTCTAACACTTGTACTGGAAAAAGGGTCTTTAACTTTCACAGTTTTTACAGACCAGCAATTCTTATCTAAGACGACATCTGCAATGCCAACGGGTGAATCCAGATGTGTGCCATTTATCGCATCTGCGAAAGCATCGCCCCAATCGTTTCCTGAGACATCCTTTCTCCCTATGTAAATTAAATAAACGAGATAACCGCCAATCTTATTTACCAATTCTTCAGGAAACACATTTAGCGGGTATAGTGTCTGTGTTGTGAGATGCTTCGAATCCCTCAATCTTGGGCGATTTTCCATTTTCGTTTCCTCCGTTTTTGTGAAAGTTCTTTAGTGCTATAATCATTTCTCGTGCAACAGCTTTTATTACAGGTACAGCCACAGAATTTCCTGTTTGTTTTTTAATTTTTCCATACGAAACAACAATTTTGAAATCGTCTGGGAAACCCTGTATTCTTAAAAGCTCACGCTCGGTTGGTCTGCGCTCATCATTTATCAGGATATAATTTGCAGATGCACCGGCCCTCAACGCCGATGAATAAGGATGAGGAGTAATAGATCCTGCCATATTTTCATGAGATATATACGGCTTTGGATAGTTTTTATCTTTTAATCGTTCAATGCGGGAATCACGAATGGCATCTCGCACATAATATTTTTTATCCACATTATCTTCCAAAATATCTACAAGATTGGTTTTCTCTGATTCTGGGATTGGCTCTGGAAAGGAAAAGTCAACATCATCAATAAAACCAACAATGATAATCCGCTCTCTTTTCTGTGGCACACCATAATCTAAGGCATTCAGTACTTTTGCATGAACATGGTACCCCAATTTTTCAAGATGTTCCTTGATTACCCTGAATGTATTTCCGTTATCATGTGCCGTTAAATTTCTTACATTCTCAAGCATAAAAGCCGGGGGTTGCTTTTCTTTCAATATCCTTTCTATATCAAAAAAAAGCGTTCCACAAGTTTCGTTTGCAAATCCCTCTTTCTTCCCAATTATCGAGAATGCCTGACAAGGAAACCCACCTAAAAGAATTTCAAAATCGGGAATGTCTTTTGCATCTATTTTTGTTATATCACCAGATGGATGTTCCCCGAAGTTTGCCTCGTATGTTTTGCAAGCATCCTCGTCAAATTCTGATGAAAATACACAATGACCACCAACAGATTCAAATCCTAATCTTATTCCGCCAATTCCTGCGAATAGGTCGATGAATCTGAAACTATCCCAGTTCATGTACCAAGCCCCTTTCTGTGTAAGAATACAGCCCAAAATATTATAGCGCTTTTATAGCGCTTTTTCAAGATGTATAAGAATGTTTACATATTGAGTAGCTTATAGGAATTAGAATTGATAGACATTGGTATTTTGGGCAATATGTAACGGTCAGAACATCGGATGCAGACCCGACATTCTGACCGCAAATCGCCCCTTATCGCTACATTACTTTGTCTTGCCACTGAAACCGTTTTGCCGGGCATACTGGCTGGCTTTCTGCCTGCGTTCTTCGCTGTACGGCGGTTGCAAGCGGATGGACAGCCGGGACTTGTCGATCAGATAGGACACGCCGCCCAGATGCTCCGGCTTTTCCAAACGGCACAGATCAGGATACTTTTTACTGAACGCTGCCAGCCGCTTTTTTAGCCCGGCATTGTAGGTGTAGATGCTGGCAGTGCTTTCTCCTTCATTGAACAGGATGATGGTTTCTTTCTCAATCTTCGTCAATCTCGTCATTGTCAACCTCCATGCTGCCGCCCACGATGCGATTCAAAATAGCCTTGTGCCGGTAATAGGCTTCCATCTCCAGCTTCATATTGTAGAAGAAGCAGCGATACCACTTTTCTACGCCCTCGCTGTCCAGCTTGTCAGCCAGAACTTCCACGGCTTTCCTTCCGGCAGGGTCGGGAATCAGGTCTGCCACCTGATACAGACGATCCACCGTTGCTTCACGGTTGGGGCAGCCAAAGACAAACAGGATTTTCTTTTCACCAATGCTCATTTTCATAAAATAGTCCTCCTTGAAGTTGATAAAAATAAAAGCGACAGATAGTTCCCATAGGAATACCTGTCGCTTTGTGAACGATATGAAATTGTCGGGTCAGGACTTTATAAAATCACGCAGTCCGTAGTTTAAGTCTACAATTCTTTCAATCAGCCATTCCGCTATCTGGGGGATGATGAAGATTGCAAAGCTGACTGCCAGCATTTTCAATGCTTCCATACCGGTACACACACCGAACAGCAGCCCTGCAAGCGTAATCATGAAGATTATTCCTGCCAGCAGGTCAAAAAGGATAGCAGAAAAGGAAGTCAGAAAGATTGCCACCCATTGGATCAGAGTCACAGCCACCATCAATGGCAGTGCCAGCAGCTTTATCAGAAACATGGCTATTTCTCCTTATTGACCTGTTCGCAGGCTTCTTGGTGGACAAGTAGCCCCGCCGAAAAGCCATACTTGAAGTGACTTTCACTTTCTTCACACTGGGCGATTGATGTCTGCGCCTGGAGTTCCTGCACCAGTTGATAGTCCTCTTTGTTTAACCGTTGGGATAATTGCTCCATCAGTTTTTCGCAGGCTTTTATTGCCTTGCGGTATTCCGGTGATGTAGGTGAAACCGTTTCACTTGGGTAAAAATTCCCACTATACATAGCTTCTAAAATCATATCGTTTTCTCCTCTCAGCAGTAAATCATTTCTTTCTTGATAATTTCCTCAGCCCGGCTGCGAATGCTGTTCATAGCTCTGACCCATGCCATCTGGTCACGGGCTTTCAGATCCTCACCGATCTGCTCGGCTTCCATCATCTGGCGGATAATCCGATTGCATCTGTCCGTTGCCTGTTCGTTCAGGTCTGCCAGATAAGTCCAGAGCCTTCCGCTCAAAATCAGCTCATTCAGCAGCCCCGGATTGGTGATTCTCAGATATTCCCGGTGCATCCGTCCCCATTTTCCCAGAGGGCGGTGTTCCTCCGGCAGCTTCAAATCGGGCACATAGTAATCGCCCACCAGCACATAATCCATGCCGTTTTCGTGGATTCTCGGTTTTAAGTCTTGCATAGTAACCTCCATTTCTTTTATAGCTCAACAACTTCGATTCTTTCATAAAGGTCAGAAGAATCATTCTCAAATAAACCCCTATGATACTCTGCATCAGAAGAAGTAGGGTAAAAATATTCTTCATCGGGCTTACCATCTTTGCGAATAAACCTAACTACCCACAAGAAAATCATGCTCCTTTCTTGCAGCGGATTATCCAGAAATAGATTCCGCTTGTTTGGCTTCCCGTTCCTTTTTGCGCTGCCTGTACCTGCGGACGGTTTCATTCCTGCGGTCTTTTCGTTCACGCTTTTTTAGATCAGCCAGCCTTTGCGCTTCCTGTTCCTGCATCAGCAGTTCTTCCTCGGTATCTTCCACCATAAACTGACCGATGAAATTAAAGTAAATTTCAATTTGCTGGCTTCGATCTGCTGTTCTGCCGCCGGTTGCTTCGTGGACAACTACTTTGTCAATAAACTCGTTGAGGGCGGTCTGGTCAATTTCTGTAAGGTCACGGTACTTCTGTACCAGACGCACAAACTGTTGACCATTTTCTGATTCTTTCTGAATCTCGTGGATGCTCACTTCGATCTCTTTTACTCGTTCCTCCAGCTCCTGTTGCTCACTGTCATATTGAACCATGAGTTTTTCAAACTGGCGGTCAGGAATTTTACCGGAAGCATTGCCTTCATACAGTCGCTTGATGTAGTTATCCAGCTCTGCAATCCTTTTTTTGATATTCACCAGCTCTTTTTTGTCCTCTGATTGTGTCTGCTTCTGGTCGGCACTGGTTAGCTCCCGGACTTGTTCCAAAAATGCCTGTTCATCCCTCAAAACATACCTGGCAACTTTTCGGACAGCTTCATCAACCAGCTTGTCCAGAGTGGAAGATTTGATATAGTGCATGGTACATTCACCATACATGGACTTGTAGGTGGGGCAACGAAAACTACTGTCTGCATCGTAGGTTTTTCCATCTGGTCTGTGCTGTGACTGTGGACTTGAGTAGGAAAGGCGTTTGCCACAATCTGCACAGTACACCAGCCCCGAAAGGCGGTGCGAATAGCTTCCGTTTGCCAGTTTGCGTCTTGTTCTTCTACGAAGTTTTTGAACCAGATGCCATGTTTCTGCATCAATAATCGGTTCATGGGTGTTCTCAAAGATAATCAGCTCATCTGGTCTTGCTTTCCGGCGTTTCTTGGTTTTGAAGTTCTCGCAGATGGTCTTGCCCAGAACCGTATGCCCCATATATTCCTGTTTGTCCAGAATGTAGGATACTGCGGTACAGTTCCAGCGGCAGGGGTCATGGTAGCTGTGATTACGGCTTTCTCCATGTTCGGACTGCTCCAGATATGCAGAGGGGATCAACACATTATCAGCGGTCAGCTGATTGGCTATGGCTTGGCTTCCCATGCCATCAATAACCATCTGGTAAATCCTGCGAACAACCTTTGCGGCTTCTTCATCAATCAGAAGATGGTTTTTGTCCTCTGGGTCACGCCTGTACCCATAGGGGATTGCGCCGCTGCACCGCTTGCCATCCTGCATCCGGGAACGGAAAATGGTTCGTATTTTGTTGCTGGTGTCCTTTGCATACCACTCATTCATGATGTTCAAAAACGGTGTGAAGTCGTTTTCCGTTGGATTGGCACTGTCTACGCTGTTGTTGATGGCGATAAAGCGGACACCTTTTTCGGGGAACATGATTTCGGTGTAAAATCCGACTTTCAAATAGTCACGCCCAAACCTGGACAGGTCTTTGACGCAGACAACATCAATCTCACCGGCTTCTATCGCAGCAATCATTTTCTGAAAGCCAGGACGCTTGAAGTTGGTGCCGGAGTAGCCATCATCTGTAAAATGCCGGATATTCTTGAAGCCCTGAGCCTGTGCATACTCCTCCAGATAGCGTTTCTGGTTGACTATGGAGTTTGATTCGCCCTGCATCTCGTCATCTCTGGACAAACGCTCATAGAGTGCCGTATACTTGATTTTCTTTACCGCCATCGGCTTTTTCCTCCTTTCTCAGTTTCTATGTAGGGCACAGGAAATACCGCATTTTGTTGTTGTGATATTTTCTCTGTCCTACATCATTGTAACCCTTGGGGTCTGTCACCACATAAGAGCTGTGCATCTGCATCAGGTTCGGTTTCAGCCAGAAGCGGGTCTTGCCGGAGCCGGAACCGCCGATCACCAGCACATTTTTGTTTCTGGCGGTCTTGGGGTCCTTGGGACGGCTGTTCATGGTCAGGCTCTCGGTTTTTGTCAGGATGACGTTATTCTGGAACACCGGGTCGATGTAAGGGGCAATATCGTCATGGGTGCCCCAACGGGCGCTGCCGTACTCCACATTGTGGCGGTATTTCTTGGCGTTCTTGGATTTCAGATACACCGCCAGCCGCAGGCCAGCGCCGCAGCACAGGCCCACAGCCAGGTCCAGCGGGTGCAGACTGGGCCAGAAACTTTGCAGTGCTCCGGGCAGGACAGAGAACAGGGAAAGAAATTTCTCGGAAGCATTTGCCCCCACAGCCAGCCGCCACGCTTCCCCGAAGTTGGTGGCGAACAGGCCCAGCAGGATATAGGGCAGGTTCAGAAGAACCAGCTTTTTCACATTCAGCTGCTTCATCGTTCCAGCTCCTTCCGCTTGTTCCGGTCCACAACCGCATTTTTGATAAGCGCCTTGAAGTGGCTGAGCTTGGCCAGCACCGACGGGCGCTCGCTGCGGTCTGCCTTCTTGACCTTCTTCTGAGTGTATTCCGAGAACGCCGCCGTTAGGGCGTCCGCATCGCGGGCCTTGAAGAAGATCAGGTACTTGGGTGGGGAGCTGCTGCGGTCTTTTTTCACCGCATAGTCCACGCCGTACTTCCGGGCGATCTTCTCAAACTCCTTGATGGAGGGGTCGTTGATCTCGATGTTGGACACGCCCTGGTTCTGGCCGATCAGTTGCTTGACCGTCTGTTTGCCCTTGGGGGTGACAGGGGAATCCCGGCTGCGCTGCTTTTCCAGCTTTTTCTCCCTGCGGTGGGCCATGTACTTGGTAACGGCGGCTTTCAGCAGCCGCCCGGTGAACTTGGTGCCGCTGACTACCAGCGTCAAAGTTCTGTTTTCTACTTCCTCCTGCATTTTTCTCGCCTCCCTTCGTCGGTTATGCAGTGGATGGTCTGAATACTAAGGCGGGACCACCAGCCGCCGCAGCAGATGCCGGTGCCTCATACTGTCACCAGGATCAGGTCACGCAGATCGGCAAAGTAGAGCTTGCCCTTGGGCGTTACCAGGGTATAGGAGCCGGAATGGCCGTTGCGGTAGTAGTCCTTCACGCAAAACAGGCCCTCATTGCTGCTTTTGGCATAGGGCAGCACGCAGCCGGAGGGGGTGCGGTAGACAAACCGCTGTTCCAGCAGGAACCGGACAAACTGCCGCTCCGGCACGACCAGCTCTTTGGCGGTGGTACGCAGGTTGGTGCTGTGGTGCAGGTCGATGAACAGGTCGTAGTAAGCCGCTTTGCCTTTCAGTCGGGCATTGTCCGCCCGCAGCGCCGCATTTTTCTCCCGCTCAGCCAGCAGGTCGGAGCAGAGCTTCATCAGCGCCTCCGGCGAGGTGGCGACTTCCCACAGTTTTTCCTTGGTCATGTAGGCCCCGTGCTTGCGGATAGAGGGCAGCACCTCATCGAACACCCAGCGCTCAAACCGCTCCGCCGAAGGGAGCTTGCTGTGGACGATCAGGCGGTAGACATCGCCTTCGGGGATAAAAAGCATCTCCACCATCTGTACGGCGGGCGTACCATCTGCCTTTTTGCCGGTCTGGACCCCTATGCCCCGTTTCAGGGCATGGGGGCAATGCCGGTCAATAGCATTCTGTGGCTTGGTATAGCCCAGCGCCTTGGCAACATCTACACCGCAGAACAGGTACTTGCCGTTTTCCTCAATGACGCGGACGCTGCCAAACTCCGGGTTTTTGAAAATTTCCATCTGATTCATATCGTGCCTCCTTGGGCGATGCAGTAAAAAAGCGGCCTTTACCAGCCGCCTGCATACATATCGTGATTTACTTGGGAAGTGTAATGGTTGCTCATGGTGGTGGGCGCATTGAACAGCACGGTCAGCAGGTACTGCTTCATGTTGCGGACCTCGGTGGTGTTGTTGTGCAGGCACTCCATGACAAACTCGATGTGGCTGCTGTCCAGCTTCAAAAATCGTGACCGTACAACCTCATGGGGGAAGTCGCCGCCAGCAATCCGGGTGGTTTTCCGTTTGGCGCAGACCGTTTCCACGATCAGCTCCACGATCTCGTCCAAATCCTCCCGGTAGGTGGCAAACTCCCGGCACAGGTGGTCATACTCGATGTTGTCCAAAATCAATTCCCGATAATTCTGCATTTCCTCCATCGACATCGCATCCCTTCCTTTCCGTTCCGGCGGCCTGGCCGCCGCTGTTCCCCGGAAGGGAATGGAATCGGTACTTGATGGATCAGTTTTTGATTTTTGGGTATTTGATTTCTCTATATTTAATTCTGCGGGCTTTTCCGTATCCGGTTTATCCAGATACGGGTTTTCCGTATCTGGTGAATCCGTATCTGGCCCAGCCGTATCTGGCCCAGGCGTCTCCGGCAGCTGGGGCTGCTCATAGATCACATACTCGGTGTCGCTGATCCGGCCCTGCCGGTCCCGCAGCTGATGGCGCACGATATAACCGGCACCCTCCAGCTCCCGCAGCGCACCGCCGATGGCGTCCACGCCCTCCTTGCAGATTTTTGCAAGGCCGCGGGTGGTATAGTTCCAGTCATCCGGCAGAGACAGCATCATGGAGAGCAGTCCCTTGGCCTTTAGGGATAACGCACGGTTGCGTAAATGGTGATTGCTCATCACGGTGTAATCACGGGTCCGCTCAATGCGAAAAACGGCCATTTCATCACTCCTCTCGGCATTTGTGGCATGAAAAAAGCCGCAATCTTCAAAAAAAGACTGCGGCGGTCAGATTCTGTATTTCCGGCTGTGCGAAGCATAGGGCGGCCTCGGCACAGGTGGCCGGTAGAAGATGTCCTGCGCGGTGCCGAAAGGCAGACGCTGCATCACCCGGTCGATCTCGACGCTTTCCATGTCCTGCTGAGATTGGCAGTGTTCCCGGATCGCTTCCTGGATGTCTTTAACGGTACACATAGTTCAGTCCTTTCTTGGTAGGGGGTGGTTTACGGGTGGCGATTCTTTTTCGACTTGAAGTCGATGATATGCCCTTCCACAACATGGGCATACCGCTTGATTTTGATTTCCCGGCGCTTCTGGCTGAGAAGGGCGGCCTGATACCCGTCCTCCGTGAGAAACAGCCGCATTTCATCACCGGGGCTGCCGTAGGAGCAGGTCCGCAGGACGGAAAACTCGATCATCCAGCGGGTGTTGTCCCGAAAACGCTCCACAGCCAAAATGTTGTGTCCTTTCAGCTCACGGGCTGAAATATCCCTCATAGGCGCTCCTTTCACCGCTGCTGGTCTCTCTGACGCTTACGCTGCCACTGTTCCAGCAGCTTGATAATCGTTTCCTGCATTTTGGCCGGCGTGTAACTCTTGGGGAAATACTTCCGCAGGGTGTCGGAGGTGAAAGTCACCCGGTCCAGGTCGCTTTTCTTTTCCTCACCCATGATAACGCGCATCATATCCAGGGTCAGGTGCCCCTCCTGGCTGTATTTCTTGAGCCGCTGGGCTTGGGAGAGGGAGGGGGTGGCCTGCTCACTGTCCATCGCGTCCAGCAAATCCCGCTGTTCCTCTTTTTTGAGGAAAGACAACTCATAGGCCGGATTGACGGCGATTTTCTTCTCATCCACCATGTTCAGCAGTTCGGGAATCAGCTCGGTCAGGCGGATGTAGCGGAAAATCTGATTTTTACTTTGGCCGACCTGTTCAGCCAAAAGCTCACTGGACTTCTTTCCGAAATCGTTCCCAAGTTGGGAACCATTTTCTTTGGAGGGTCTCCCGGCCTGCCGTTTCATGGCCTCCAACTTCATCTTATAAGCAAAAGCCCGCTCACTGGGGAGCAGGCTTTCCCGCTGCAAGTTGCTGTCAACCATGATGATGGTGGCGGCATCGTCGTCCAGGTCCCGGACAATCACTGGCATGGTATCCTTGCCAGCCAGTTCGCTGGCCCGGTGCCGCCGGTGTCCGGCTACCAGCTCATAGCCGCCGTTGGGGTCCGGGCGTGCAATCGCCGGAACAAGAACGCCATACTGCCGGATGCTGTCTGCGGTTTCCATCATGGCCTCATCATCCTTGACCTTAAAGGGGTGATCCTTGAACGGGTGCAGCTCCGAGAGCGGAATTTCCAGAACCTTTTCCCGCTGGGCATCGGCGCGGCTTTCCTCGGTGGAGAACAGGTCATCGACCGATGCCAGCTCTACTTTTTTCGCGCTGCTTTTCAAGTTTCAACACCTCCTTGGTCAGATTTTTGTAGCCCTCGGCCACCTTGCCGCCGGGGTCATGGGCAAAGATGCTCTTGCCCTCGGCGCTGATCTCCTTGGCCCGGACAGAATGGGGAATCTCGGTGCCGAACACCTTGATTTTGCTGCCGTAGGTCTCCCGCAGCAGGGCGGCGATCTCTTTGGCGAAGTTCGTGCGGTTGTCCACCATCGTCAACAGGATGCCGTCGATTTGGAGCTTGGGGTTCAACTGCCGCTTGACCTTGTTGATGGTGGACAGCAGCTGCTCCAGGCCCTTGGCGGGCAGATATTCTGCCTGGACGGGGACTATGATGCGGTTGGCGGCTGCCAGGGCGTTGACCGTGAGCATCCCCAGGGAGGGCTGACAGTCGATCAGGATATGGGAATACTGTCCCTTCACGGTGTCCAGATACTGCCGCAGGACGGTCTCGCGGCTCATGGCGTTCACCAGCGATACCTCCATGCCGGAGAGCTGGATGTCGGCGGGCATCAGGTCCACGCCCTCCGGGTGATGCAGGATGCCCTCGCCGGGGCGTATCGGTTCGTCCATCAGGATACGGCCCATCGCGTCCGAGAGGGTAAAGGGCAGCTTGTCCGGCTGGGGATTGCCCAGGCTGATGGTCAGGCTGGCCTGGGGGTCAGCGTCCACCAGCAGGACCTTCTTCCCGGCCTGGGCCAGCCCTATCCCCAGGTTGGCGCAGGTGGTCGTCTTGCCGACGCCGCCTTTCTGGTTGGCGACGGCGATGATTTGCGTGTTCATAGCGTTTCACCTCATTTCTGTTGATTGCGTTCGGTTCTGGAAATAGAAAAAGCCGCCACTTCTTTTTTTGTAAAAGAGTGACGGCCTTTTCTGATCCCGGAATGAAATTCCCCGGAAACGCAAAAAGCGCCCAGTAGAAAATACTGAGCGCTTGGCGATTAGATTTATTCTCTTTTGTTCAAATTAGGTCAAATTCAGACAAACCGTTTTCACGAAAAAGGTCTCTTGGAGATGTATAAATAAACATCCCCTTGGCATCCCAAAATCGCGTCTCGGTTGTCCTATTTTTTAACCCATAAGCCCTCTTTTTGGGGTGGTTGTCCACCATTTAACCCATAGAAAATGGGTTAAAACAGGCTTCGTTGTGTCAAATTGCGTCAAACCATTTGAAAAGGAAAAACCCCGGAAACCGCGTAGTTCCGGGGTTTTTGACCACTTTTGATAAAGTTTAGCGCTTGCTGAACTGCGGCGCGCGACGGGCAGCCTTGAGGCCGTACTTCTTTCTCTCTTTCATTCTTGGGTCTCTTGTTAAGAAACCAGCTTTCTTCAGTGCTGGTCTGTAATCAGCGTCTACCTGAAGGAGAGCTCTGGAGATGCCGTGACGGATTGCACCGGCCTGTCCTGTTGTGCCGCCGCCGCGAACGTTAACCATTACATCAAATTTATCAGTAGTCTCAGTAGCTACTAATGGCTGGCGAACAATAACCTTTAAAGTCTCAAGACCAAGATACTCGTTGATATCTCTCTTGTTGATGGTGATGTTGCCGGTACCTGGTACTAAATATACTCTGGCGATGGATTTTTTTCTTCTGCCTGTTCCGTAAAATTTTGCGTTAGCCATGATACTTTCTTCCTCCAATCCTCATTAAAATGTTAAAACTTCTGGTTTCTGTGCTGCCTGCTCATGGTCTGGGCCTGCATATACATGAAGCTTGCCAAACATGCTTCTTCCCAGAGGTCCCTTTGGAAGCATACCCTTAACTGCTAACTCGATAACCTTCTCAGGCTTCTTAGCCATCAATTCACGCAGGGTTGTCTCTCTCATGCCGCCTACGTAATCAGAGTGATTGTAATAAATCTTCTGGTCTAACTTCTTGCCGGTTACCTTAATCTTCTCAGCGTTTACAACGATTACATAATCGCCGCAATCCATATGAGGTGTGAAAATCGGCTTGTTCTTTCCTCTTAAAACCTTTGCTATCTCTGAAGACAGACGTCCTAATGTATATCCTGTAGCATCAACTACATACCATTTTCTTTCAATTGTCGCTGGACTAGCCATAAAACTCTTCATTGGTTAACCTCCTGTTAATCTCAACCTTGTTATACACCTGACATCCAACGGATGCCCGCTATATGCCTGATAAATATGGGAAGTATTTATCAATCAAAGTGCTCACTCCGGGGCTTTGGATGAGCATTCTTTGCTAATGTCACAGTTTTATATTATATAATACCAAACACTCCCTGTCAACCACTTTGCAAAGAAAAAATGCCGAAAAACAAAGATATTCCGGCATTTACAGGTCATATTTCATTTCTATCAGGGTAAGCCCTCTGGCAGGCGCTGTGGGCCCTGCTGCCCGCCGGTCCCTTGCCTCCAGAATGGACGTCATGTCCTCCGGCCGTATCTGGCCGGTTCCCACCGCCATCAGAGTCCCTGCTATGATACGCACCATATTGTAAAGGAAACCGTTACCGGTCACCCGTATGCTGATTATATCATCGGCATTTTTTGCCACATCAATGGTATATATGGTCCTCACCGTATCCGTCACCTGCGTACGGACACTGCAGAAGCTTTTAAAATCATGTTCCCCTGTCAGCATGGCCGCGGCCTCCTGCATCCTGTCCACATCCAGCTTAAAATAACAGAAATGGGAGTACAGGCGCTCCATGGGCATGTTGATTCTCCGGTTTAAAATTCTGTATTCATAGGTCTTAACACAGGCACATTTCCTGGGATGCCAGTCAGAGGGCACTTCTTCTGACACCTGGACCCGGATATCCTCCGGAAGCCTCTGGTTCAGGGCCATACAGATTTTATCCGGGGGCATCTGGCTTTCGGTGTCAAAAACAGCCACATTACCCCTGGAATGAACGCCTGAATCTGTCCTGCTGGCTCCTATGACCTGAATGGGTTCTCTCATAAGCTGGGTAAGGGCTTCATTCAGCACTGATTCAATGGTCACTGCCCCGGGCTGTATCTGCCAGCCATGATAATGGGTGCCGTCATAGGCAACCACAAGCCGTATCCGTTTCATTCATCCTACCTTCCTGTTTACGCTGTACTTGTTTAAAGATAAACCCTGGACGCTATGATTACCACAAAATACAGGGCATATATCATATAGGCGTCATGGTCCGCCTGGCGGTACTGCAGGGGTTTCATCTTTGTACGGCCGTCGCCCCCGCGGTAACAGCGCGCCTCCATGGCCATGGCCAAATCTGTGGCCCTGCGGAAGGCGGAGATGAACAGAGGCACCAAAAGAGGCACCATGGCCTTTGCCTTCTGTATCAGATTGCCCGTCTCAAAATCAGCTCCCCTGGCCATCTGGGCCTTCATGATTTTATCGGTTTCCTCCACCAGAATCGGTATGAACCGGAGGGCAATGGACATCATCATGGCAACCTCATGGACCGGCACCCTGAACCGTTTCAGACAGCCAAGACCCTTTTCCAGGCCGTCCGTCAGCTGGTTGGGCGTGGTGGTCAGAGTCATGACAGAGGAGCCGATGACCAGGTAAATAAGCCTCAGGCCCATAAAAAAGGCCATGCGCACACCCTCAAAGGTTATCTTAAAAATCCAGAACTTTACCAGTATACGTCCGTCTGTAAGGAACAGGTTAAAGCTGACGCTGATTAGCAGCAGAATCACGATGGCCTTCAGGCCCTTGAGTATGAAACGGACCGGCACCCTGGTCATCTTAATCACAGCTGCCAGCACCACCGTGGCAATGACATAGCCCCATATATTATTTGCGACAAACAAGGACGCTATGAACACCATGGTACCAAAAAGCTTTGTCCTGGGGTCCAGTCTGTGGACTGCCGAGTCCACCGGATAGTACTGGCCCAATGTAATTTCTCTAAACATTTTTATCCCTGCTGCTTTCTGTCAGTTTATTCCTCAGCGCCAGAATCGCCTCCCTGGCCTCTGCCACTGTGGTAATATCATCGTCAATATCAATGCCCCTGGCCTTCAGGTCATGGACCAGATAGGTTATCTGGGGCGCAGCCAGTCCCATTGTCTCCAGTTCTTTGTAATGGCGGAATACCTCCCTGGGGGCGCCGTCAAATACCTTCTGTCCATGGTTCATCACAATAAGCCGGTCCGCATATCTGGCCACATCTTCCATGCTGTGGGAAACCAGTATGATGGTCATATGACGCTCCCGGTGAAGTCTGTCAATCTGGTCCAGAATTTCGTCCCTCCCCCTTGGGTCCAGACCAGCCGTCGGCTCATCCAGTATAAGGACCTCCGGTTCCATGGCCAGCACGCCTGCTATGGCCACCCGCCGTTTCTGGCCTCCGGACAGTTCAAAGGGAGACTGTTTGTAATAAGAAGGGTCCAGCCCCACCTGCTCCAGTGCCTTCCTGGCCCTGGCCTCAGCCTCCTCCCTGCTCAGTCCCTGATTCTTAGGTCCGAAGCATACGTCTGTCAGCACGTCCACTTCAAAGAGCTGGTGCTCCGGATACTGGAACACCAGGCCCACCTTGCTTCTCAGCTGCTTCATATCATAACCCTGGCTGTAGATGTTCTCCCCATTGTAGAAGAGCTCCCCTGCACTGGCCTTTATCAGTCCGTTTAAGTGCTGAATCAGGGTGGATTTGCCGGAACCCGTATGTCCAATCAGCCCTACGAATTCCCCATCCCCAATCTCCAGGTTCACGTCAAACAGGGCATGCTGTTCAAACGCCGTACCGCCGCCATATGCAAAATTCAAATCAACTGCTTTTATTGACATCCTCTATCTCCTTCTCTCTATCTCAGAAGGGGTACCAGCTGTTCCACCAGCTCTTCCCTGCTAAGGATTCCATCCGTCAGAGGCATCCCTGCCTCCTTAAGCTCCCAGGCCAGCTCCGTCACCTGGGGCACGTCCAGCCCATGGCTTTTCAGCTCCCTGACCCTGGAGAATATCTCCCTTGGCTGTCCGTCCATGACAATCCTTCCATCATCCATAACGATGATTCTGTCAGCCTCAATGGCCTCCTCCATATAATGGGTAATCAGCAGGACCGTGATGCCCTCTGCCCGGTTTAGCTCATGAATGGTACGAATGACCTCCCTACGGCCGTTGGGGTCCAGCATGGCAGTGGGCTCGTCCAGAATAATGCACTCCGGCTTCATGGCCATAACGCCCGCTATGGCAACCCTCTGCTTCTGTCCTCCTGAGAGCTTATTGGGGGACTGGAGCCGGTAGGCGGTCATTCCAACTGCTTTCAGGCTCGCCTCCACGCGCTTCCATATCTCCTCTGTGGGCACGCCTATATTCTCCGGCCCAAAGCCCACGTCCTCCTCCACAATATTGCCAATAATCTGGTTATCCGGATTCTGGAACACCATGCCTGCTGTCTTGCGCACATCCCAGATATGTTCCTCATCCCTGGTATCCATGTCTCCCACCCACACAGTGCCTTCCGTGGGCAGCAGAAGACCGTTGATATGTTTGGCCAGAGTGGACTTGCCGGAACCGTTATGGCCCAGCACAGCCACAAAATCACCCTTTTTTATATCCACATCCACGCCGTCAATGGCCCGGTTCACTTCTTCTATATTTTCTTCCTCATCGCGCCTGATATACTCATATACCAGTTTTGCCGCTTTAACGATTCCCATATGCGTCCTTTCAAAACCTTCGTTCTGCTACGTTTCTCAATTTTAGTTTATATTACTATAGAAGTCAAGAGCAGCAGCGCAATAATCCCATTCCCGGTCATGGACCAGTGGGTGTGCCTTTACCTAATACCCTTTTCATCCCGTTCCCCCAGCATCCTGTTTATCTGGTCCGCATGCATCCTGGACACCCTGCAAAAGTAATGGTGCACCAGTGCCATGACAGCTGCGAAAACCAGTGTCAGCTGCAAAACCGGACCCAGGCGGAAGGGTATCCATTTTCCAAAATATGCAAATGCCATCAGCATCCCATAAATCAAAAGGATTTCCGCCAAAAGGTATCCCCCGGTATTTCTGAAGTCCACCTGTTCAAGCCCCCACTCCACCAGCTGCACGGCTGCCAGGAAGGCCGTCAGCTCCATTACATAATGTATACTCAGGTAAGGAGAACCTGCTGCCAGGTTCATGGCGCATGAATAGAGGACAGCAATCGTAAAGGTGATGACAAAGGACGGCAGATAATTTTTTATGATACGGTTCATTTGAATCCCCCTATTTTCTTAATTTTGCTTTTAATCCGTCGATATAGTTTCTCGTAATGATTAATCTCTCCCCATTTTCCAGTTCAGCCAGCATTCTGTGGTTGATATAGGGCTGCACACATTTAAGCTTTGCCGTATTCATAAGGCAGTTTTTGCTGATGCGCACAAAGGCCGTATGCACCAGCTGTTCCTCCAGGGAAGTCAGTGTCTGCCTGACCAGGTATGCCTCATTTTTATTATATATAAATGTTTTTCCATCCACCGAATCCGCATAAAAAATTCCTTCAACGGGAATCTGGTAGGTTCTCCCCTCCTTCTCCCCTTCCAGGGAAAAGAAGAGCTGGCGGATGTAGTCAATCATCCTTGTGATGCGTTCATCTGCATATGCACATTTAATGACGACTTCATCTTCTGTATTGTTTATATCCTGGTTGATTGTCAGCTTCACTGCCCCCGCCTTCCTGTAATCCCTGCGCGCATTGGTTTATACTTACAGATTCATTATATTTTCTCTTCAGTGTGAATGCAACTGTTTTGCAGTGACATGCCCTTAGGCCGGATGAGTTGCCCTGGGGGGAGAAAAAAATCCCCGAAGAGCTGCTGCTCTCCGGGAACCGTTTCTCTTACAATGCACATAATAACGTTTCTCTGCTGGTATTATAATACTTCAATACTTGATGTATACAAATATTATTCCGGCAATTTACTGCACCCAGGCCCCATCATCTCCCACATAATACCCGTCCGGAGTAGTGGTGTCATAATACATGGCTCCGTCATCGCCGCAGTAATACCACCTGCCGTTCCAGTCAATCCAGCCCGTGACCATGTATCCCGCCGCATTAAAGAAATACCACCTGTCATCAATGTACTGCCAGTTATTTACCGTATAGCTCTTATCCGCGTTGCAGTACCACCAGCCAACCGTATCCCTGAGCCATGCGCCTTTGTAACTGGAACTGGAGGAGGATGAACTGTGTGTCCTCCTGCCATTGCTGATTTCATCTGCCTCATCAGACGAGACATACCAGGAGTCTGATTCCTCCCAGCTTCCCTTGTCAGAGGAATTGTACACAGCCCTTACCTTAAACATATAGTCACCGCTTCTTGTGATATAACCGGAAAAATCATAGCTGGTATCCGAGGTTGTGAGAACGGAGGTAGCGGAATTCTCATTGCGGTAAAGCCTTACTTCATATTTCCTTGCATCTGTGCTGTCCTCCCAGCTGGCCATGCCGTCCGATTCATCCCATTCCAGTCCATGGACATCCAAATCATACCCGCTTCCGCTGCCGTCCAGTGAATCCAGGGTAATATACACAATCAGGGTACTGCTCCTTCTGGTAACAGATGTAACCTTACCGTCCGCTCCTCTTATATCCACATCATTTTTAGACAGGTCCGAAGAAAAGTAATAGTCATCCTCTGCCTCCAGCGTCACCTTCAGCTTTGGCCTATGGCCGTCATCCCATCCGTTTTTCGGCTCGTTGGTTATCTCCACATCATCCACATAATAGTCGCTGGAATCACAGGTCACATCCACATCGCCGGAACTGTCCCCCGCCTCAATATCTGACTCTACCTCCAGGGATATGCTGTCTATCTCTGTCCTTGAAGACGCCATAGCCGTCCCGCACATGAACACCAACAGCACCCCCGACATCCAAATGACTGCCTGCTGTTTCAGTCTCCCCATATTACACGCTCCCTTTCGCAACAAACCATAATCCGTTACCCTTGCATCAATGTATCCAGGCTCCGCTGCCGTCTACCTGATAGCCGTCCGGCGTTGTAACCCCCGCTGCCATGGCGCCATCCTCATACATGTAATACCATGTATCCTGTATCTGGTTCCATCCGGTGACAGCGTAACCTTCCGGGTTAAAATAATACCACTTACCCATAATAAGCTCCCACCGGTCCGCGGCTATGGTCCCATCCTGATAGGTAAAACGCCTGCCCTCCTGATAATCTCCCCAGAGGCCGTCGGTAATGCCCGGTGTGCTGGCTCCGGAGGCCAGGGAGCTTACAGGTTCTGCATCCTCAAGATAATCCTGCTGGTTTCCGTTTCTCGCAACCGCCTGGACCTCAAAGTAATACTGCACTCCCTCCTTTGTCATAAACGGTGAAAAATCATACTCCGTACCGCCTTCCACCAGCTGGCTCACCACAGACCCCTGGTTATCATAGAGAATAACCCGGTAGGTGCTGGCATACTTAACGGCATTCCATCTGGCAAGACAGGGATTGGAGCTGTCCCAGCCGGCCCAGCTGGTTTCTCCCAGCTGGGCAGCTGTCTGGTACTTAAATTTCACCTGATAAACATTTCCCAAATCCGATTCATAATCCTCTCCCGTATACCTTTTAACAGAGGAAATCTTTGCTTCATTCCTTCCATTGGTCACATGAAGCTCCAGGCTGTCCTTGCTCAGGGTTCCGGAACAGCCCAGATACAGGGTTCCGGTCACTTCATTGCCTGCGCTCCAGTTCAGAGAATCCCTGGACCACTCCACATCTGATGCCAGCTCCAGCGCATCAGAGGAACTCCCAGCCACTTCCACATCCGGCTCCAGGGGATGTACCCTGTCCTTGTCATTGTCGTCCCTGCTGGCGCCCTCTGTGTCATACTGGTTGGTAATCTCCAGCCTATATGTGGTTTTAGCCTGAGCACTCATGCTCAGGCCAAACACCATCAAACAAACGGCAGCAGCTGTAAAACCAAATCTGCTTCTTTTCATAGCATCTCCTTTCAACTATCCTTCCTTTATCTATGAAAAATGCCGTCATACCTCTTTTTCCCACAAATTGCTCACAAACCTCTGTATTTAATGCTGCCATACTCCGTTGGCATCTAACTGGAATCCGCTGATGGACGTGTTTACGGCCTTCTGACCCTGTCCCGGATAAAAATAGTACCAGTTATCCTGAATCTTGTACCAGCCTTCTACCATGGCGCCGCTTTCATTCATGAAATACGTCTTTCCGTCAATGGTAAGCCAGCTGTTCTTAACCATGGCGCCTTCCGGCCCATCCTGGTTGGGATTCATGTAATACCAAATATTATTGGACTTGACCCAGCCTGTCTTCATGTCGCCGTTTTCACCCAGGTAGTACCATCCGCTGTTGGTCTGTTTCCAGCCAGTAATCATTTTGCCGGTTTCATCAAACAGGTACCATTTTTCATTCCATTTCAGCCAGCCGTTTTTCTGGTAGTTGCCGTCAGGATATTTAAAATACCAGGTATCGCCTTCCTTGCGCCATCCTACGTCCGTGTTTCCTCCGCTGGGAGTACTGCCGTTGCCATTCTCCTGACCAGTGCCGTCAGAGACTTCATCCTCTGCAATATACAAGTCTCCTGCCTCTGTCCATTCACTCTTCTTACCCCGCTTCTTTTCCTCCTCTGTGTGGGGAACCGTCCTTACCTTAAAGGAATAATCACCTTCCTTGGTCATATAGGGATAAAAATTATAGGATGTACCCTTGTACTCCTCCAGCTTCTTGACAACGGATGAGCCGCGGTATAAATATACGTCATAGTATCCGGAACCGCCGTTCTCCGGTTCCTCCCATCTGGCCCTGCCCCGGGTGTTACCCCATTCCGCGTCTTCCGGCGGGTCGTAGGTTCCCTTGATGCCGTTGGCCCTGATTACCACCTTAAGGTCGCTTCCGCTTTTGGAGGCAGACACAAAGGTACCTCCGCTTACGCTTACGCTTCCTGAACTGTAGCTGCTGCGGAAACGGTAATCATAGTTGCTGTTGCTGGAGCTTTCAGGCTCCAGCCATACGGTTATCTTCGGTGTATCGCCAATGGTCACTTCTTTATTATTGGACCACTCTGCTGACTGTACCCTGTATTTGTTTGATGAAGTGTATACCTTGTTCCCGCTGTCGCTGGAATCCGTTCCCAGGCTGTCACCATCATTGATTTCATCCCCTGAATCCAGGTCTATGTCCACCTTCAGGGAAATATTCGTGATATACTTATAATCAGATGATGCCAGGGACTGGATGGGCATCGCTGTAACCAGCGTACCGGTGGCCAGGGCCAGACATAACAATCGCTTCATGCTTCTCATGAAATTCAACCTCCTCCAAGGATTCCCCCTTGCTGCACTTTCCTTGTTTTTTCTTTTCCTGGTTCTATTATAGACCAGGGGACAGTTTTGCGTCAACTTACGATATTCTTGCGATATTTTCACGATAATTTTCTAATAGCCTTTATTATTTTTAATGCAAAACCGGGCCTGGCAATATCTGCCAGACCCAATAAATTTGTGTCAATCATACTTATCTTTAGTAATAGGATTATATGGCCCCCATCAGGCCGGGAAGAAACAACACTAACTGCGGTACAAACGAAAGAATCAATACTACTATAATTAATGTTATGATATATGGTATCATGGCCCTGGAAATGGATTCCACCTTAACGCCCGACACACCGGACAGCACATACAGCACCATTCCCACCGGGGGAGTCAGAAGGCCAATCATTACATTCACTGTCATAAGCACGCCAAAATGCACCAGATTCATGCCGTATGAGCTCATAAGGGGAACCAGAATAGGGGTTAGAATGATAATTGACGCTGTCCCATCCATAAACATACCAACCACGAGAAACAATAAGTTCACCAATAATATTGCTACTATCTTATTTGGTACAATTGAGGATATTGCAGCGGCCGCATGTACCGGAATCTGTTCAACTGTCAAAATCCATCCAAATACACAGCTGGCGGATGCAATCAGCATGACCATGGCCGTTGTCTTAACTGTCTCATCAATAATGGCCGGAAGGTCTCTGATTTTTATGTTATGGGTGGCAAAGGAGATAATCAGTGAATATGCGGCGGCTACAACAGCAGCCTCCGTTGGAGTACATACACCGGTAACAATACCGCCAATCAATATCACCGGCGCCAGCAGGCCCCAGAAGGAATGGACAAAACTATGCCCAATTTCCCTGATACCGGCACGCGCATGAGGTTCATATCCCCGTTTCTTTGCCTGATACCAGACAACAATAGCCATTGCCAATGCCATACACAGGCCCGGGACCACCCCTGCCATAAAAAGTGCCCCTATGGATACCCCTGCAATCACTCCGTACATAACAAACGGTACGCTTGGAGGAATTACCGGTCCTATACAACTGGACGCCCCTGTGATAGCAAGAGAAAAATCATCATCATATCCTGCATCCTTCATTGCCTTAAGCTCTATGGCTCCCAGACCGCCGGTGTCCGCAATCGCGCTTCCGGACATCCCTGCAAAGATGACGGACGCCAGGATGTTGGCATGCCCCATGCCGCCCCTTATATGCCCCACAAGCTTGTCTGCAAAACCAAAAATCTGTCCTGTGATTCCGCTATGATTCATCACTGCGCCTGCGAACATGAAAAACGGTACTGCCATCATGGAGAATGAATCCCCAACCGTCATTGCCATTTTCTGGACTATAATGTTCAGAGAGGCATCTGCTGATAAGAAATATGCAAGGGAGCCCAGCAGCAGAGAGAATCCTATAGGCATCCCGCATACCATCAGGACTATAAGTACCACTATCATGGCTATCATGGTTTTAACACCTCCTGTTCAGGCTCAGCCTTGATAATAAGAATAATTTGAAGGAGCATATGGACCGCCACTAGCGCATATCCGGCCGGAATAGCTGCAAACACATAGCTCATGGGAATCTGCATGCATCCGGATAACAGATTACCCTGTTTAAAGGCATATCTTGCCGCGTGCGGCAGCATATATATCAAGGCTGCCGCCACCAGCAGGTTACAGGAAACTTTCAATACCTTTTGCCAAAATACAGGAAGGCGGTCCGTGACAAGGGTAACAGCCACATGCTTGTCTTGTGTCACACAATACGCTGAGCCAATGAATACCAGCCATACATATACGTACCTTGCAAATTCCTCGCTCCAAAACAACGGACTGTTAAGTGCATACCGCATGACAATCTGGGCAGTGACAACTATCATCATGGAGCAAAAGATAACAGAAGTGACCACCCGCTCCACGTATTCCAGCTTGGAAATCATAATCTTAACTATATTTTCCATATCGTCATCCTTTTTCTGAAAATCCCCTTATGATTACTGTTCCAGCTTCTGAATTTCAGCATACAATTCCGGGTCATCTGCACTCAGCTTTTCAGCAACAGGCGCCAGTGCCTCCCTGAAAGCAGCATCGTCTACTTCTACAAGCTCGATTCCGTTTTCCTCCTGATACCGCTTCATGAACCCTTCTTCTTCCTTATTTGTCTGTTCATTTGCCCAGGACGCCGCATTATCAATAGCCTCCAGAAGTATCTGCTGGTTATCCTTGGTCAGCTTATCAAGGCAGCTTTGCGATACAAGTGTAAACGTTACTTCACGGGCATGATTCGTAAGCATCAGTTCTTTACATAGTTCCTGTATATTCCACGCTGAAAATCCCGACAATGTATGTTCAGCACCATCCACAACGCCCTGCTGCATAGCCAGATACTGCTCCGTGGCAGCCATGGGAGTGGCGGCTGCCCCTAGACCATTAACAGTTGAAATGATAGAGGGCATATCAGGGCATCGTATCTTGGCCCCGGCAAACTCCGCAGGTGTGGTGGCCTTTATCCCTGTGGTAATAACATACCTGGCTCCCATGGTCTGGGTGCCGCATACAGTGACACCTAAATTCTGGTTTGCCTTCTGAAATAAATCTTTTTCCACGTCACTGCCTATGAACTTTTCAAAGTGCTCATAGCTTCCAAACAGATACGGAGCCTGAAACACATTAAAAGCCGGATAGCGCTTTCCCAATTCCCCTGAACCGGTATTGCACATGTCAATACTGCCGTCCAGTACATTTGTATCCACATCACTCTCATTTCCCAGCTGGCTGGAATCATATATAACCACATGCACCTTTCCGCCGGTCTTCTCCTCCACTTCATCTGCCATTCGCTGAAATGCCTGTACATAGACGGTTCCCGGCGTGGATGTTGTACTGTACTGAAGCGAAACCTCCTTTTGCTCTTCTGTATTTGGAGATTCCCCCTCGCCCGATGCATCCTCAGATGAAGCTGCTGTTCCGGAGACTGCCGGGGGGGCGCTTTCCTTTGTAGATGAGGCGCAGGCGCTCATTATTGCTGCTGATAATATAACGGACATGGTAACGCCACAGATTAACATTGATTTTTTCATAATATTCTTCCTTTCTTTATGGTCTCAGGTATTTATCCAAAAACGTAAAAATTTTCTCAGTGTTTTCCGGTGTCCTAAAAAATGCCTCTGCATGGTCCACCTGCGAAAAAAGTTCAAGAGTTACCTTGTCCTGTCCGATTATTTTCTCCAGCTTATCTGCAAATAATATACTCTGCTGAAATGGAACAACCGTATCAGCCAGTCCATGCTGGATAAAAAAAGGAGGGCAGTCTTTTGTAATGTAATTTTCCGGATTTGCCAGTTCACATAAATGAGGAACCTTACAGGGGGCCATTCCGAAGAGCATCCCCCCCATTGACTCGTCATTTGTACATGCCTCATTGGGATTCATGCCATATTGCCTGTGCTGGCGTTCCAGTTTCGTGATGTCTATAATTGGGTATAAAGCAACCACACACTGTACTGCGGAACTTTCTCTTGGATTCCCCATATCCAGGTCTTCCAACTGGGGAACCGCTGCACCGGTTCCTGCAAGTGAGGCAAGATGCGCTCCGGCGGATAACCCCCACAGTCCGATTTTATCCGGATTGATGTGGTATGCAGCAGCATTTGCCCGCAGATACCGGATGGCTGCTTTGATGTCATATATCTGTATAGGAAAATGTCCGTGCACGCTCCATGTATATTGCAGCGATACCACAGCATAACCCCGTTTTAACCCCTGGAGGACCGGTTTGATTTTCAGGGAGCTTTTTGCCCCGTAATACCAGCCGCCCCCATGTATATCCACAATGACAGGAAAGGGACCCTCTCCCTGTTCCGGCAGATATATGTCCATCACCTCATCGTCGGTGCACTCTGCGTACCGCACATTCAAAAACTTGCGGTGCAAATCCGGAGTCTCCAAAACAGTGGCTGTTTCTTCACTCTCGACTAAAACCATATTCTTGTCTCCTTTTATGATGAACGAATCTTATTTCAGGCTGGCCAACCCTTGAATTTGTATGAATTAATTATATTTAATTAGTCATTTTCAGGCAATATTCATACTGTTCTCATTTTCCATTTAATAATGTGCACACTGCATATTTTCTTTGCATTTTAAAAAAATCCTATCCTGTCCAGGTCCTGATTTTGGTATCCCCCCTGCGTCTTGCAAGATTAAATGGTACATGTTAAGATAATTCAGAAAATGTGATAACAGATGGAGGTAACGCTTTGAATGCTTTTGAAATGGCCCATGTATCCCAAAAATTTGTACAACACCTTCAGGGGGCCCTGGCAGAACATGGAATATGCCTGAGCATAACCAATCTGCGCGGCTCAATCATTGCCAGTGCCAATGAATGCTATCTGGGAAAATTCTGCGAACCCGCATTCCGGGCCATTAATGAGAATCAGACAGTCCATATAACATCCCAGGTCCCCTCCCAATTATCCAATGCCCGGGAAGGTATTTACATCCCCCTTCATCACGGGCAAAGTTTTCTGGGGGCACTTAGTCTGGAAGGCAATCTGCTGGAGGCTAAATCGTTGGAATCCATGTGTATGCTGACTGCCCAGTCCTTTTATGAAATGGAGTTTTATAAAGAAGCATATTGGGGAAAACTGGACCAACGAAATATCTTCACAAAAATACTCTTATATTGTGAAGAAGACCCCTTTCCGTCAGAAGTCCATCATATAACTGAGAAATTTAATATTGATACCTCCATAGTACGTGTTCCCATATTATTTATTCTCAGATACAATGAATTAAGTGAAGAAAAACTGATAACGGAATTCAAACGAAATCCATCCTACAGCAGCCAGGATATTATCTGCATTACCCGCGGACAGAATGCAGTTGTGTTCAAGTCACTCTCCCGGGACCCCTCCCAATCCATTTCGCAGTATCGTGACCTGGTGGATATCTATATAAGAAATGCCCAGGAGCTAAATATCAACGACGGGCGTCCATTCATATGCACGGTGGGCTCTCTTCAGGATAATTTATTGAACTACCACAGGGCCTTCCGTCATACATTGTGGGTCTGCAATAATTGTGCGGATGTAACCTGCGAACATGCCACAATGATTTACTATTTTTATGATTATGTTTTTGAATATATACAGAGCCAGATTGATATGGAGGAAAGTACAATGATATTCAATGTATTTTCTGAGGTCCTGCTTAATAAAGAATGGGATTCATTTTCGCGTAATATGGGAACATTGCTCCGAAATAACATGAATATTTCTACCAGTGCAAAAGAACTGTATCTTCATCGCAACACACTGATTAACTGGATAAACAGATATAAACAGCTTTTCAGGATTGACCCTGTCAATGACAACACCGGAAGGGAATTCACACAGCAGCTTTATTACTTTTACACCCACTCCCTCACCCCTTAGCTGGCTTAAAAGAACTAAAAGCTAATACAAAAAGGGTATCCCGAGGCAGTTCATGCCCTCCGGGATACCCATAATCTGTTTCTATACGGAATTATACTAATTCAATCAGAACTTCCATAGCGCCATCGCCCTTACGCTGGCCAATCTTAACGATTCTGGTGTAACCACCATTACGGCCTACATACTTAGGAGCAACGTCGTCAAAAATCTTAGCTACCAGGTCAACGGACTTGGTATTTTTCTTCTTTCCTGCAGCAGCAGCCGGAACCTCGGTCACTCCGTAGAGAACCTTTAACATCTGTCTCCTGGCATGCAGTCTGGAAGGCATATCTTTCTTGATTTCCTTCTCTACCTCATCGTATACGGTAACTCTCTTGCCGTCTACAACTTCTTTAACCCTCTTGCCGTCTTTGTCCTTGCGGGCAACCTTAGCGGTAACCTTTACAGTCTCGAAGTTATCCTTCTCCTTAACTGCCATGGCAATCAGACCTTCTGCAACCTTGCGGATTTCCTTTGCACGGGTCTCAGTTGTCCTGATGTGTCCATGATATAACAGCGCTGTTACCTGGCTTCTGATTAAAGCCTTTCTCTGGTCGGAAGTTCTTCCTAATTTTCTATATCCTGCCATTTTATTTTCCTCCATTATTGTGGAACACCTTCACCATGCTTCTTTGGACTTACTGGCATCGGCGTTTTCGCCCACTTATTCTATTTGGCTCTCTCAGTCATGCTTCTTTGGACTTACTGACCGGGAGTAAAGCTCCCTCACTGCGTTCGGTCTGTACGGGAAACGCAAACTCCGCTTCACTGCGTTCGGTCGCTTAGTTGTCGTCGCTTGGATTCAGCTGTAAGCCTAATTCCTTTAACTTAGCCAGCACTTCCTCTAAGGACTTGCGGCCTAAGTTACGAACCTTCATCATATCCTCTGAGGTCCTGTTGCACAGTTCTTCCACTGTGTTGATGCCGGCTCTCTTCAGACAGTTGTAGGAACGAACGGAAAGCTCCAGTTCGTCGATATTCATCTCAAGCACTTTCTCTTTCTCATTGTCTTCCTTCTCTACCATGATTTCAGCGGTCTTGGCATTTTCGGAAAGATCAATGAACAGGTTCAGGTGCTCGCTTAATACCTTGGCGGCCAGGCTGACAGCCTCATCGGGAGCCAGGGTGCCATTGGTATAAATCTCAAGTGTAAGCTTATCGTAGTCCGTCTGCTGTCCCACACGTGTATTGGCTACCGCCATATTCACGCGCTCCACAGGAGTGTAGATGGAATCAACTGCTATGACCCCGATTGGTAAATCGTCGTTCTTATTCTTATCGGCGCTGATATAGCCACGGCCTTTGGTAATGGTAAGCTCCATATAGAACTTGCTGTCTGTGCCGCCGCTTAATGTGGCAATAATCTGGTCGGGATTCATAATCTCGATATCAGCATCTGCCTGGATATCAGCTGCAGTAATTACACCTTCGCCTTCAAATTCAATGTATGCAACCTTGGGCTCATCGGTATCGCTGTTGTTCTTAATCGCTAAGCTTTTGATGTTCATAATAATTTCAGTCACATCTTCCTTAACTCCGGGGATGGAACTGAACTCATGCAAAACGCCATCGATTTTTACCTGACTCACTGCGGCTCCGGGTAAAGAAGAAAGCATGATTCTCCTTAAGGAATTGCCCAGCGTAGTGCCGTAACCTCTCTCAAGTGGTTCAACTACAAACTTGCCGTATCTCTTGTCTTCTGAAATCTCTGCGATTTCAATGTTTGGTTTTTCAAAATCGAACACTAATAGCCCCTCCTTTTTGGGTTTCTATCAAATCTCGAGGGAAATAAAGCACTGCAAAGCAGTGCACTGCCCAAACACAGCCCAAGGCGTAAGTTCGGGTTTTTCATCCTGCAAAGTACGCCTGCCCCACAGAGGACAGGCATACCTTGTACAATTTATAAACAATTGTAGGATTACTTGGAGTACAACTCGACGATAAGCATTTCGTTTACTGGAACATCAATTTCATCCCTGGTCGGCATTTCCTTAACGGTGCCGCGCAGGTTCTCCTGGTCTACATCCAGCCAAGCCGGAACCAGACGTCCTCCGGTTACTTCCAGGATGTCTTTGTATCTCTGTGCGGATTTGTACTTCTCCTTCACTTCGATAACATCGCCGGCCTTAACGCGGTAGGATGGAATGTTAACTGGCTTGCCGTTAACCAGAATGTGCTTATGGTCAACAATCTGTCTTGCTTCTTTACGTGTACGGCCCAGACCCATGCGGAACAGCACGTTGTCCAGTCTGCACTCTAACAGAATCATCAGGTTAGTACCTACCATACCATTCATCTTGGATGCCTTGGCATAGTAATTACGGAAAGGTTTCTCTAATACGCCGTAAATGAACTTGGCTTTCTGCTTTTCTCTTAACTGCATGCCGTATTCACTTAACTTCTTGTTTGTTCTCTTGGATTCTCTGTTGGACTTTTTATCAATTCCTAAATAGATTGGGTCCAGACCAAGGGACCTACATCTTTTAAGAACAGGAACTCTATCTACTGCCACTTTAATTACCTCCTAATTAAAATCAATCAGACTCTTCTACGTTTTGGCGGACGGCATCCGTTATGTGGAACCGGTGTCACGTCCTTAATGCTTGTTACTTCCAGCCCGCATGCCTGAAGGGCGCGGATTGCTGCCTCACGTCCTGAACCAGGACCCTTAACCATAACGTCTACGGATTTTAAGCCATGTACGAGAGCTGCCTTTGTAGCAGTTTCTGCCGCCATCTGAGCTGCATATGGAGTAGATTTTCTTGAACCTCTAAATCCCAGACCGCCGGCACTAGCCCATGATAAAGCGTTACCCTGTGCATCAGTTAATGTAACGATTGTGTTATTAAAAGATGACTGGATATGTGCCTGTCCGCGTTCAACGTTTTTCTTTACACGCTTTTTTGTCACTTTTTTTGCTGTAGTGGACACTTTTTTAGCCATTTTAAACTAACCTACTTTCTCATTTTCTTGAATTCGCTCTTCCTGTTTTTAAAACATGTAAATCGAATTCGGTTACGATGTTACTAAATTACTTTTTCTTGTTTGCTACTGTCTTCCTCGGACCCTTGCAAGTTCTGGCGTTGGTCTTGGTCTTCTGGCCACGAACCGGCAGGCTCTTTCTATGACGGATTCCTCTGTAGCATCCAATTTCCTGAAGTCTCTTGATGTTCATAGCAATCTCTCTACGAAGATCACCTTCAACAGTCTGAGTCTCAGCGATTGTTGTTGCCAGCTTCTTCACCTCATCATCGGTTAAATCCTTAACACGAGTGTCTGGGTTAACGCCAGCTGCTGCTAAGATGCGGTTGGAGCTTGCTCTACCAATACCGTAGATGTAAGTAAGACCGATCTCAACACGTTTTTCTCTTGGTAAGTCAACACCTGAAATACGAGCCATGTGTGTAGTACACCTCCTAATTTTAATTAACCTTGTCTCTGTTTATGCTTTGGATTTTCACAAATTACTCTGATACTGCCTTTTCTCTTTATGATCTTGCATTTTTCGCAGATCGGCTTTACGGATGATCTAACCTTCACAGTAATTCTCCTTTCTATAGACCAACAAAGTTGCTAAAGCATTATATCAAACATTTAGCAATAATGCAAGCACTTTTTTATCTATTGTGTTTTATGTTCTTTTCCCGGCCAGCCGGTGCATTACATGACTGTACCCGCCGGAAAACTGAACTCTGCTTTTACTCTGTCCCGAAGCAGCCGGCATACTGCTTCACCGTATCTCCGGGACACCCGGGCTGCGCCGGGATGTGCCTGGACAGCGCTCCGAAAAACGCCTCTTATTTATCTCTCCAAATGATTCTGCCCTTGGATAAATCATATGGCGACAGCTCAATGGTTACTTTATCTCCCGGCAGGATGCGGATATAGTTCATACGGAGCTTTCCGCTGATATGCGCCAGTACCTGATGGCCGTTTTCCAGTTCAACCTGGAACATGGCGTTGGGCAATTTTTCAATTACGGTTCCTTCAATTTCAATTACGTCTGCTTTTGACATTCTATTTTACCTCCTACTGCCTGCGGCTGCGGATGAAGCCTGCTATCTCTTCATCCCTCACCGCCGCGCCTTCTGTAAGCTTCTTCCTTAAGGTTTCATCGTGCTCATTTATGAGCTGCAAGTGTTTCCTGTTCTTGCGTTTCTGTTTACTTAAAGGGTGTTTCCTGCCGTCTGACAGATAAACATATTCCCCTTGGACACTGATTATGATATACAGTTCATTTTTGTCGTGACCTGCTAAGCTCTTTACCAGGCCGGCTTCCTTAAACTCTACCATAGGGCCACCTCAAACTACAGCGATAAAATCTCAGGTTCGCCATCCGTAATCAGGATGGTGTTCTCATAATGGGATGCCAGAGAGCCGTCCTCTGTCACAACGGTCCAGCCGTCATCCTCCCATACTACATCATAGCGCCCTGCAGTAATCATAGGTTCAATTGCGAGTGTCATTCCGGCAGCCAGCTTAATGCCTTTACGGCGCTGGGCGAAATTTGGAATCTCCGGTGCTTCGTGCATCTCCGTACCGATTCCGTGACCTACCAGGTCCCGGACCACTCCGAAGCCAAAGCTCTCTGCATATTCCTGAATGGCTTTGGAAATATCATTGAGATGATTGCCCGCTTTTGCGTACTTTATACCTTCAAAAAAGCTCTGCTGGGTCACCTCTACCAGTTTCCTGGCCTCCTCACTCACTTCTCCAATCATATGGGTCCTGGCTGCATCGGACTGATATCCCTTCCATATAACGCCTGTATCCAGGCTGACGATATCGCCTTCTTCCAGATAGCGGTGCTTATCCGGAATGCCGTGAACCACCTCATCGTTGATGGATATACACACAGATGCCGGAAAACCCTGATAATTCAGAAAGGATGGAACACATCCATGACTTCTTATCATATCTTCACACATCCGGTCGATTTCTTTGGTAGACATACCCGGTGCCAGACTCTTGCCAAGCTCCTCATGGACCTTTGCAAGTATACGCCCTGCTTCCCGCATTAATTCAATTTCCCGTTCTGATTTAATCGTTACCATTCTTTATGCTCCTAAAATCCTGACAATGGCCTGGAATACTTCTTCCATATCCAATGTGCCATCTACCTCGGCTAAAACGCCTGCCTTTTTATAATACTCTATGAGAGGCTGGGTCTGGTCATGATAGACATCAAGACGCTTTTTAACAGTTTCAGGTTTATCATCATCCCTAAGTACCAGCTGCTGGCCGCATACATCGCAGATTCCCTCTTTTTTAGGCGGATTGTATACGATATGATATGTTGCCCCGCAGGAAAGGCATGCGCGGCGTCCGGACATACGGTTTATGATGTTCTCATCAGGGACATCCACGTTGATTGCATAGTCAATGGCCTCTCCCATGTCGCCCAGGGCCTTTGTAAGACTCTCTGCCTGGGGAATAGTCCTTGGGAATCCGTCCAGTACATATCCGTTTTTGCAGTCCGCCTCATGAATACGGTCAAGCAGCATGCCGATGGTGATTTCATCCGGCACAAGGCCGCCTGCATCCATATAGGACTTAGCTTTCATACCCAGCTCCGTGCCGTTCTTAATATTGGCCCGGAATATATCCCCGGTCGAGATATGGGGAATCTGATATTTTGCTGCAATCTTTTTAGCCTGAGTGCCCTTACCTGCACCAGGTGCGCCTAACATGATAATCTTCATACAACCAATCCTCCTCGTTATGAGCACTTAGCGGGTGTCTTTTGGCCGCTTACGTGCGATACATGTCATCTCCACTTGGTGAGGTCCTCCACGAACCTAGTGGAGTGGCTCGTTATGAGCACTTAGCGGCTGTATTCTAGCCGCTTACATGCGATACATGCCGCTGGCACTTAGTGAGGTCTTCCACGAGCTTAGTGCAGCGGTTCGTTATGAGCACTTAGCAATATGCTATAAATACAACAAATCCGCCCCTGTGGAATACCACAAAGGCAGATTGATTGATTCAACTGTGGTTGTTAATCGTTCAAAAATCCCTTATAATAACGCACAAGCATCTGAGATTCTACTGCTTTGATTGTCTCAAGCACAACGCCCACAATAATAATCAGGGAAGTTCCGGAAAATGAGATTCGGCTCACATTGAGTAAACCAGACGCAAGAATCGGAACAATCGCAATGACTATCAGGCCGCATGCACCAATAAAAACAATATAATTCAATATCTTATTCAAATAATCGCTGGTTGGCTTGCCAGGACGGATGCCTGGGATGAAGCCGCCCTGCTTCTTCATGTTATTGGCCACTTCCAACGGATTAAAGGTAATGGACGTATAGAAGTAAGCAAACATAATCAGCAATGCAATATAAATCACCAGGCCGATGGAGTATATAGGATACTCAGGCCTGCACCATGAACCCGAATTGAGTACCATCAGAATCTTACTGCCGATGGAATTTGGGTCAATCGTAAAGAACTGAGAAATCACCACCGGGAATGACATGATGGAAGAAGCAAAGATTACCGGCATAACACCTGCGGTATTTATCTTCAGTGGGATGTTGGAAGCCTGTCCGCCAACCATCTTACGGCCAACCATCTTCTTGGAATACTGGACCGGAATTCTTCTCTCCGCATCGTTCAGCACGATAACGAAAACTACCATAGCCAGGATAACCAGGGCAATCACTACAACACTGAAAATCATCTTTGTAACCGTCTGTCCGAAAATAAAACGGTAATAAAGGGTCTTCATATCATCCGGCACACTGGACAGGATGTTGAACAACAGTACAATTGAGATACCGTTTCCAACGCCCTTTTCCGTAATCTGCTCGCCAATCCACATGAGCAGGGCACTGCCCGTTGTCATGGTTACAATGGCGATGATGATGTTCCACGCATTATAGTCTATAAGAAGTCCCTGACGTCCGAAGCCGATGGCCATGGCACTTGATTCAATCAGTGCCAGGCCCACGGTGGTGTAACGGGTGTATTCCTGAATCTTCTTTCTTCCGTCCTCGCCATCCTTCTGCAGCTCTTCCAGTTTAGGAATCGCAATGGTCAGCAGCTGGATGATGATGGAAGATGTGATGTATGGCGTAATGCTCAGGGCAAAGATGGACATAGATGAAAATGAACCACCTGTCATGGCATTAAAGAAGCCAAACACATCCGTTGTCTGTTTCGCAAACCAATTCGCAAAGAACGATGTTTCAATTCCAGGAATCGGCAGCTGGCTGCCAAAACGGATGACCACCAGCATCATGAAGGTATAGAGAATCTTAGTACGAAGCTCTTTTACCTTGAATGCATTTCTGATCGTTTTAAACATTAGATCACCTCGCAGGTTCCACCTAAAGCTTCGATTTTAGATTTTGCACCTTCACTGAATGCATTAACCTTAACGGTCAGCTTTTTGGTTAATTCTCCATTTCCAAGAATCTTTACACCATCTCTTGGATTCTTAACGATGCCAGCCTCGATTAAGGTCTCAACCGTAACCTCAGCATCATTATCGAACCTTTCCAGAGCGCTTACGTTAATACCAACAATGGTCTTAGAATTCATATTAGTGAAACCACGCTTTGGCAGACGTCTGTATAAAGGCATCTGTCCGCCTTCAAAGCCAGGTCTTGTTGCTCCGGAACGAGCTTTCTGACCCTTATGGCCCTTACCAGCGGTCTTACCATTACCTGAACCGTGGCCACGGCCTTTTCTAAAATTATCGCTGTGCTTTGAACCTGCAGCAGGCTGTAAATTTGATAACTCCATGACTGCACCTCCTTACTTTATCTGATTAGATTTCTTCCACTTTTACTAAATGCCGCACTGCTGCGACCATGCCTCTGACAGCGCCATTATCTGGCATCTCAACCGTCTTGTGCATCTTGGTCAGTCCAAGAGCCTTAACCGTTGCTTTCTGCTTTGGAACAGCACCGATAGGGGACTTGACTAATGTGATTTTTAATTTCTCTGCCATGTCTTTCTCCTCCTATTAGCCTACGATTTCTTCCACAGATTTGCCGCGCAGTCTTGCGAATTCTTCCGGAGTCTTTAAGGAAGTAAGGCCTGCAAGAGTTGCAAGGACTACATTTGTCTTGTTATTGGACCCTAAAGATTTTGTACGGATGTTCTTGATTCCTGCCATCTCCAGTACGGAACGCGCTGGACCGCCGGCAATAACACCAGTACCTTCAGGAGCTCTCTTCAACAGAACAGCTGCACTTCCGAATTTACCGATAAAATCATGTGGGATACTCTTATTCTCATCTACAGGAATCTCTACCAGATTCTTAATTGCGGCTTCTTTACCTTTGCGGATAGCCTCCGGAACCTCGCCGGCCTTTCCTAAACCTGCGCCAACGTGGCCATTGCCGTCACCAACTACTACCAGAGCGGAAAATCTCATGGTACGTCCACCTTTAACAGTCTTGGATACTCTCTTGATTGCCACTACTTTGTCATTCAGCTCCATCTGACTGGCATCAATAATTGTACGCTTCATGCTTGTTCTCCTCTCTATTAGAAATCCAGACCAGCCTCGCGGGCTGCATCTGCTAATGCCTGAATTTTGCCCTGATATATAAAGCCGCCTCTATCGAAAACAACTTCCTTGATACCTTTTTCAAGGGCTCTCTTTGCAATGACTGTACCTACATATGCTGCAGCTGCCTTATCGTTGGTCTTCTCCAGTTCAGCCTTTACTTCTTTCTCAACTGTGGAAGCAGCAACCAAGGTGTTACCAACCGTATCGTCGATAATTTGAGCATACATATGATTATTACTTCTAAACACTGCCAGACGCGGTCTCTCTGCTGTGCCAGCAAAACGGTTACGCATTCTGTTGTGTTTCTTTACGCGAATTTCGCTTCTTGACTGTTTGTTAACCATTTTTACACTCTCCTTAATTATTTCTTACCAGTCTTACCAACTTTACGTCTGATAACCTCGTCAGCATACTTGATACCCTTGCCCTTGTATGGCTCAGGTCTTCTCTTGTCTCTGATTTCAGCAGCGTATTGGCCAACTTTTTCTTTACTGATACCTTTAACGATAATCTTGTTCTGACCTTCCATAACGGTCTCGATGCCCTCCGGGTCTTCCATCTCTACCGGATGGGAATAGCCCAGGTTCAGGGTAAGCTTCTTGCCCTGCTTAGCGGCTCTGTAACCAACACCGTTAACTTCAAGAACTTTCTCATACCCTTCTGTAACACCATGAATCATGTTGTTAACCAGGGTTCTGGTCAGACCATGTAAAGATTTCATCTTCTTTAAATCGTTTGGTCTGCTTACGATAATCTGTCCGTCTTTCTGCTCGATGGACATCTCTACTGGGAGTTCTCTCTCTAATGTTCCCTTTGGACCTTTTACAGTCACTTTGTTTCCTTCTGCGATTGTAACAGTAACTCCTGCCGGAACCGCAACTGGCATTCTACCTATACGTGACATGCCTTTACCTCCTACTTAAATTCTCGGAAGGAACTGTGCGTTCCTTCTGTTTTCAGTTTCCTCTATCTCACCATTACCAAACAAATGCCAATACTTCGCCGCCAACGCCTAACTGACGTGCTTCCTTATCTGTAATCACGCCCTGATTGGTGGAAATGATAGCGGTACCAAGTCCGCCCAGCACCTTGGGAAGCTCTTCCTTGTTAGCGTATACACGCAGACCCGGTTTGGAGATTCTCTTGATACCGGAAATGATTTTCTCGTTCTTATCTTTGCCATACTTTAAGGTGATTCTGATGGTTGCGAAACCGCCGTCCTCTACCATGTCGTACTTTGCAACATAACCCTCTTTTACCAGGATGTCAGCGATAGCTATTTTCATCTTGGATGAAGGTACGTCTACTGTATCATGTTTTGCAGTATTTGCATTACGGATTCTTGTAAGCATATCTGCAATCGGATCGCTCATTGTCATTTTAAAATGCCTCCTTCTCTATAAATATTCTCCTGTTCCCCACTGCGTTTCATGGGGAATATACTCCTCCCTGCGTTCGGAGTATCGGCTTTCGCACTAAGTTCGTGAACTACCTCACTAAGTGCTTAATGCCTACCAGCTAGCTTTCTTAACGCCAGGAATCTGCCCCTTGTATGCCAACTCGCGGAAACAGATACGGCAGATGCCGTATTTTCTTAAGTATGCATGTGGACGGCCACAGATTCTGCAGCGGTTGTACTCTCTGGTGGAGAATTTAGCCGGACGCTGCTGTTTAATCTTCATTGAAGTCTTAGCCATGAAAGTTTCCTCCTAACTATTTTGCAAACGGCATATTGAATAATGTCAAAAGTTCACGAGCTTCTTCGTCAGTCTTAGCGGTGGTAACGAAGATGATATCCATACCTCTTACCTTGTCAACTTTGTCGTACTCAATCTCAGGGAAGATAAGCTGCTCTTTGATACCGAGCGCATAGTTTCCCCTGCCATCAAATGCGTTAGGGTTAACACCTCTAAAGTCACGTACACGGGGCAGTGCCAGGTTTACCAGACGGTCAAGGAATTCATACATTCTCTCGCCGCGCAGTGTTACCTTGCAGCCGATTGCCATGCCTTCACGGAGCTTAAAGTTAGCAATGGACTTCTTTGCCTTGGTGGTTATAGCCTTCTGTCCGGAGATGATTTCCAAATCCCTTACAGCAGAATCCAGAACCTTGGCATTTTCCTTTGCTTCGCCTACGCCCATGTTGATAACAATCTTATCAAGCTTCGGCACCTGCATAACGTTCTTGTATCCAAATTTTTTCATCAGAGCGTCTACCATCTCGTTCTGATACTGTTCTTTTAATCTAGCCAACGTTTTTTTCCTCCTCTCCTGAATTAGTCGATTACTTTGCCGGTTGTCTTTGCTACGCGAACCTTCTTGCCGTCTTTTTCTTCAAATCCGACCCTGGTTGCCTTGCCGTCTACTACCAGCATTACATTGGAGATATCAATAGGAGCTTCCTGGTTAACGATGCCGCCCTGCGGGTTGCCGGGAGCCTGCTTTGTGTGCTTGGTAACCATGTTGCAGCCCTGAACCAGAATTTTGTTCTTCTTTGTATCAACAGAGATAACTTTTCCCTGCTTATCTTTATCTTTACCTGCGATTACGACTACTAAGTCGTCCTTCTTAATCTTATTCACAGTAACACCTCCTTATAATACTTCGGGAGCTAAGGAGACAATCTTCATGAACTGTTTGTCTCTTAATTCTCTTGCTACAGGCCCAAAGATACGAGTTCCTCTTGGAGTCTTGTCGTCCTTAATAATTACTGCTGCATTCTCATCAAATCTGATGTAAGAACCGTCTTTACGGCGTGCGCCCTTAACGGTACGTACCACTACAGCCTTTACTACATCGCCCTTCTTTACAACACCGCCTGGTGTTGCATCTTTAACGGAAGCAACGATGATATCACCGATATTTGCATATCTTCTGGTTGAACCACCTAATACACGGATGCAGAGAAGTTCTTTTGCACCGGTATTGTCGGCAACTTTAAGTCTTGTTTCCTGCTGAACCATACCTGTTACTCCTTCCTCATCTCATTATCTAGCTTTCTCGATAATCTCAACAAGTCTCCATCTCTTATCCTTGGACAGTGGTCTTGTTTCCATTACTTTAACTGTATCACCGATAGTGCACTCATTCTTTTCATCATGAGCTTTTAACTTAACAGTCTTCTTAACAATCTTACCGATTACAGGATGTTTTACATGGTCCTCGATAGCAACCACAATGGTCTTATCCATCTTGTTGCTGACCACTTTACCGGTACGGGTCTTTCTTAAATTTCTTTCCACGGTAAATGTCTCCTTTCGCATTATGCGTTAGCCTTCTCAGTGATAACAGTCTGGATTCTGGCAATGTTCTTGCGAACTTCTTTAATCCTGGAGGTGTTATCCAGCTGATTGGTTGCATTCTGGAATCTCAAATTGAACAGTTCCTTCTTCGCAGCTACTAACTCTTCATTCAGCTCATTTGCTGACTTGTTCTTTAACTCTTCTACTAATTTATTAGTTTTCACTGTTATCACCGCCTTCTAAATCTGCTTTAGAAACAATCTTACACTTGCATGGCAGCTTGTGCATAGCAAGACGCAGAGCTTCTCTAGCTGTTTCCTCTGGTACGCCAGCGATTTCGAATAATACGCGGCCTGGCTTTACAACTGCTACCCAGTACTCCAGAGCGCCTTTACCGGAACCCATACGGGTTTCTGCTGGCTTTGCTGTTACAGGTTTATCCGGGAAAATCTTAATCCAGACTTTACCGCCACGCTTGATGTAACGGGTCATGGCCACACGGGCAGCCTCAATCTGGTTTGATTTAATCCAACATGGTTCAGTGGAGACTAAACCGTACTCGCCGTTAGAAATCGTGTTGCCTCTTAATGCCTTACCGGCCATGGAACCACGGAACTGCTTACGACGCTTAACTCTCTTAGGCATTAACATTATTTATCGCTCCCTTCCTTGTTTCCTTTAGTAGGAAGAACTTCGCCCTTGTAGATCCATACCTTAACGCCAATCTTGCCGTAGGTGGTATCTGCTTCTGCGAAACCATAGTCAATATCTGCTCTTAATGTCTGAAGCGGGATGGTACCTTCGCTGTAGAATTCGGTACGTGCCATATCAGCTCCACCCAGGCGGCCTGCAACTGCGGTCTTGATACCCTTAACGCCAGCCTTCATGGTTCTGCCCATGGTGGACTTCATTGCACGGCGGAAGGAAACACGGTTTTCCAGCTGTCCTGCGATGGACTCTGCAACCAGCTGTGCATCCCTGTCAGGACGCTTGATTTCCTTGATGTCGATGAACAGCTTCTTGTCGGTCAGCTTCTGAACTTCCTTCTTCAGCTTCTCGATTTCAGAACCACCCTTACCGATAACCACGCCTGGCTTAGCGGTGTAGATGATAATCTTAACCCTGTCAGATGCACGCTCAATTTCAATCTTGGAAATGCCGGCACTGAACAGTCTCTTTTTCAGGAACTTTCTCATATTGTAATCTTCAACCAGGCAGTCAGCAAAATCAGCTTCTGCATACCACTTGGAATCCCAGTCTTTAATAACACCGACTCTTAAGCCGTGTGGATTAACTTTCTGTCCCATATTTGCCTCCTATCTCTCATTCAGAACAACAGTGATGTGGCTCATTCTCTTCTCGATTCTGTAAGCACGTCCCTGAGCTCTTGGTCTGACTCTCTTCATGGTTGGTCCCTGGTTGGCGTAGCACTCTTCAACATAAAGTTTTGCCGGGTCCATTCCGTTATTGTTCTCAGCATTTGCTGCTGCTGATTCCAGTAACTTCTTGATTAAGCTGGAAGCGTATCTGGGATTGTAAGTTACAATACCAAGTGCGGTCTGTAAATCTTTGCCTCTGATGGCATCTAATACAAAGCAAGCCTTCTGGACAGACACTCTTGCGTAAGATAATGTTGCGCTGGGTCTTGTGTCCTTCTGGGCATTTCTTTCTCTCTTGACTTGGGATCTATGTCCTTTTGCCATTGGTAAAACCTCCTTTCAAATCTAAAGCCCTTTTCTGCCGGGCATAATGGTATACCCGGAGGGTATTTCAACTCTGACGCCCCTTCTTTTCAAGGCATAATTGTATACCCGAAGGGTATTTCAATTTCCGTGGATTACTTTCTCACGCCGGACTTCTTCTCGTCTTTGCCGTGACCTCTGTAGGTTCTGGTTGCTACGAATTCGCCCAGCTTATGTCCTACCATATCTTCGGTTACATATACCGGAACGTGTTTCCTGCCGTCATGAACTGCAATTGTGTGACCAACCATCTGAGGGAAGATTGTAGAACGGCGGGACCAGGTCTTGATTACCTGCTTCTGTCCTGCTGCATTCATAGCGTCTACTTTCTTTAACAGATGCGCATCTGCAAATGGTCCTTTTTTCAGTGAACGAGCCATGTGTTCTTAACCTCCTTTAACTATTTGATGGTTCTGCCATCACGTCTTCTTACGATTAACTTGTTAGACTGCTTGTTTTTCTTTCTGGTCTTCAGACCCAGAGCAGGCTTGCCCCATGGTGTGCATGGACCTGGACGTCCGATACCACACTTGCCTTCACCACCACCGTGCGGATGGTCGTTGGGGTTCATGACGGAACCGCGGACCGTAGGTCTGATACCCATGTTGCGCTTCCTGCCAGCTTTACCAATGTTAATCAGGGAGTGCTCACCATTGCCTACAACACCGATTGTTGCGCGGCAGATGATTGGAACCATTCTCATTTCACCTGAAGGTAAACGTAAGGTGGCATACTTGCCTTCCTTAGCCATCAGCTGTGCTGAATTGCCGGCGGAACGGACTAACTGGCCGCCCTTGCCAGGATATAACTCAATGTTGTGCACCTGGGTACCAACCGGGATGTGATACAGCGGCATGCAGTTTCCAAGCTTAGCCTCTGCTGTATCGCCGCTCATAACCTTCATGCCGTCAGTCAAGCCCTGTGGCGCCAGGATGTATGCCTTCTCGCCGTCTGCATAGCAAATCAAAGCGATGTTGGCAGTTCTGTTGGGGTCATACTCGATACCGATAACAGTTGCGGGGATGCCGTCCTTGCTGTTTCTCTTAAAATCAATGATTCTATATTTTCTTCTGCTGCCGCCGCCTCTGTGACGTACAGTGATTTTACCCTGATTGTTACGACCTGCGTTCTTGTTCAGAGATACTACCAGTGATTTCTCCGGAGTGCTCTTTGTGATTTCCTTGAAATCAGAACCGGTCATATGTCTTCTGGAAGGTGTATAAGCATTATACTTCTTAATTCCCATGACATTTAACTCCTTTTCTTTTTCTTTTCACGGCGTATGGCTTTGGTTGGGATATCTGGATATCCCGGATGCCGTATAAGTTCTCCGTCCGGATGTATCCGGCGGGTAAATGTTTTGTTGGATTAAGGCATTCTTAACCGCAACAGGCAATTACAGCCCCTGGAAAATTTCAATCTCTTTGCTGTCTTCTGTCAGCTTAATGATTGCTTTCTTGGACGCAGCTGTCTTGCCGAAGGTCATTCCCCTTCTCTTGGTCTTGCCTTCGCAGTTCATGGTGTTCACGCTGGCAACCTTGGTGCCTGGGAACATCTTCTCAACAGCCTCTTTAATCATAGACTTGTTAGCGTCTACATGTACCATGAAAGTATACTTCTTATCGCCCATGGCATTCATGCTCTTCTCAGTGATGACTGGTTTTAAAATGACGTCATAGTACTTGATATCTGCCATTATGCGTACACCTCCTCGATGGATGCAACAGCAGCCTTGGTAGCCACTACTGTGTTGTACTTCAGAATGTCGTATACGTTGATGGAGCCGACCTGGGAGGTCTTAACGCCTGCAATGTTCCTTGCAGATAATACTGTATTCTGATTATTGTCAGCCAGAACCACCAGAGCCTTGGATACCTTCAGGTTATCCATGACATTCTGGAACTTCCTGGTCTTAATCTCGTCAAACTTAAGCTCATCTACTACGATAAACTTGTTATCCTGAACACGGCTGGTCAGAGCAGACCTGAGTGCAGCTCTCTTTTCCTTCTTGTTCAGTCTGATTGTGTAATCCCTTGGTGTCGGAGCGAATACTACGCCGCCGCCCTTCCACTGAGGAGACCTGGTTGAACCCTGTCTTGCATGACCGGTTCCCTTCTGTCTCCACGGCTTTCTGCCGCCGCCGGAAACCTCAGAACGTGTCTTTGCTTTCTGTGTTCCCTGACGTTTATTTGCAAGCTGTGCAACAACTGCAAGATGTACCAGGTGCTCGTTAACTTCTACACCGAACACGGCATCGTTCAGTTCTAATGTGCCAACTTCTTTACCTTCCATATTGTAAACAGATACGTTTGCCATTTGTGTGTTCCTCCTTTCCTATAAAAGCTTACCTTTCAACCTTAACGGTTTCTTTGATTGTTACCAGGCTCTTCTTTGGTCCTGGTACTGCGCCCTTAACAAGAATCAGGTTATTGTCAACATCAACCTTGACAACCTCCAGATTCTGAACGGTAATCTGCTTGCTGCCCATGTGACCCGGCATTCCCTTGCCCTTGAATACGCGGCCTGGGGTTGTAGCGGAACCGTTGGAACCCTGATGGCGGTGGAACTTGGAACCATGTGCCATAGGTCCTCTGTGCTGTCCAAATCTCTTGATGGCGCCCTGGAAGCCTTTACCCTTGGAAATAGCGGTTGCATCAATCTTATCGCCTGCAGCGAAGATGTCTGCCTTAATCTCATCCTTAACGGAATACTCTTCCGCATTCTCAAACTTGAATTCTCTTACAAACCTCTTGTAAGAAACGCCGGCCTTATCAAAATGGCCTTTCTGGGGCTTGCTGACCAGTTTGTCCCTCTTGTCAACGAAACCAACCTGTACTGCTTTGTAACCATCGTTCTCAGCTGTCTTAACCTGTGTTACCACACATGGTCCTGCCTGAAGTACGGTTACCGGAATTAAAGCACCATTTTCATTGAAAATCTGGGTCATTCCGACTTTTGTTGCCAAAATCGCTTTCTTCATTGTCTTACCTCCTGTTTCATGATCTACAGCGGAATGCTTTCGCATTCATCCTAGAACAGCCTAATATACGTGGAACACTATGAACCGCCTGGCGGTATGTTGATTCCTCAACAGGAAATGCAGTGTTGCTTCTATATTTAAACCCTTCAGGATATAAACATTTTGCTTGAAAACAAAATCTTCGGGATAAATTATTTTGTCTTCATCTTGATGTCGATGTACACACCAGCCGGCATTTCCAGTCTGGACAGTGCATCAACTGTCTTCTGGCTTGGAGCTGTGATATCGATGAGTCTCTTATGAGTCCTCTGCTCGAACTGCTCTCTGGAATCTTTGTACTTATGAACCGCACGCAGAATGGTTACTACCTCTTTCTTGGTTGGTAACGGCACCGGTCCGCTCACCTGTGATCCTGTTTTCTTTACAGTTTCGATGATTTTTCCGGCAGACTGATCTACCAACTGATGATCATAAGCCTTTAAAGTGATTCTCATTACTTGACTTGCCATAAAAAAAGTCGCCTCCTTTTCGCACTTTCAAACCAAGTACGACAAGCGGTGACTGTACACGTTTCCGTGTGTGTCCTAAGAGAACTCCACACTGATTCTGCGCTCTAACATTGCAGTTTCTTTAATTGGTACAGTGACTTGTCGCCAGTTTCCTAACTTGACATTCGCTCCACGGAAAACCTGCCTCACTTTGTGGGCAGCAACCTCACGCTTCAACGCTATCATGCCACAGCCTTTGTATGATAGCACATATTCCAAATAAATGCAAGTATTTTTTTTATTTCTTTTCGGCTTGCTGTTCTGATAAAATAAAAAGGAAAGACTCCCCATTTATTATAGAAGTCTTTCCTTAAATCAATCATTTCAGTCACATACAGCCAGCTGCATCCGGCTGTTTATTCTGTGCAGTATGGCTCTACCGGCTCCTGTGCGTAAGAATCCACATCGCTGTCATCGTCTGCCTTTGTCAGCTCCCCGGAACTGTTGGTTGTGAACTTAACTCCGTCGCTGTTCTTTACATTGCTGCCCTTCATAACCTTGCCGGAGGCGTTAACCACATAGTTTCTGCCCTCCACCCGGTAGCATACGTATTTCTGGCCGTCTGTTGCCTTCTGAAGCTTTCCTTTATAGTATAAGTAGTTATCCTTAACCCCGTTGACGCCCCGTCCATTGTCCAGGAAATAGAAGTCGCTCTTGTTGCCGTCGTCCTCGGTCACCTTCAGCTTTCCCTTCTGGACACAGCTCTTGTTCTTATCCCCAAAGTAGAATGCCGTCCAGTCATCCTCGCCGGAGCCGGTGTAGACTTTTTTAAGTCCATATACCGGATTTCCCAGATGGTTAAACAGATAAGACTTGCCGTTCAGCTTCACTATGTCGCTGGTGGTAAGGCGCTCGGAATCAGCTGCCCTGGGCTTGCCGCTGTTGGTGAAATAAAACCACTCCACCGCTTCCTCATAACCGCTCAGCTCCTCAGGCGGTTCAATGGAATACCATCCAATCTTGGCCTTGCCGTCAGAACCAAAGTACATGAAATCCTCAATGGAATCATTGGTGGTGGATTTTACGTTCTTCCAGCCTGTCTGCATGGCCCCGTTCTCGTCAAAACAGTAATAGGTTCCATCTATCTTACGGGCTGTATAATCCCCGTCCGAACTGTCCGGCGCATACTTTTTACCGTTGGAGGAAAAGTAATACCAGTACCTGCCGTCATCATCGGTCACGCTGTCAATCCCCGGCGTTACCTTATCCCTGTAATCATCATCGTCATCCGGAGGATACAGCTTCTGCCAGCCTGTCCGCATAACGCCGTCAGAACCGGTATAATACATATCATCCAGAATCCAGCCAATCTCCATACGGCCGTCGCCGTTAAAATGGTACCACTTATTATCAATTTTCTTCCAGGCGTCCGTAATTACCTTGCCGCTGCTGCTGAAATAATACCACTCATATTCACCCTGGTCGCCGGTAAGCTTAAGCCATTTATCCGTAAGCATGATACCGTTGCTGTCCATGTAATAATCAGACTCAACCCATGCATTGGTGGCCATAACGCCCTCGCCGTTCAGATAGCGCCACTGGTTGTCCGCCCCTTTTTTCCATGTATTATATATTTTATTCCCATTGGAGTCATAGTAGACCCAGGTGCTCCCCGATTGAGACCAGCCCTCTGCCGCCAGGGCAGATATCGTAGCCGTACCAAAGGACAGCACTGCTGCCAGGGCCCACACTGCCACCATCTTTTTCTTCATATGCTCAGCTCCTCTTCCCATCTGCATTCACGCACATCAGCCCTGTTTCCACAGAGGCTGATAATCCTATGGTATATTGTATCAAGGCTCCCTCAATTATTCAACCTAATTTATCTTTCAATTCTATTACAATTTAGCTGAACCGTGCCTATTTTTCCGAAAATGTACCGAATACTTGACGGAGCCGCAACATTTAGACTATACTCATTACTATCAGTATTATATATGGAAGAAACGAGGTTAAACAAATATATGTGGCTTGCAGATGAGTGGAAGGATTATGAAGTGATAGACTGTTCAAAGGGCGAAAAACTGGAGCGCTGGGGTGACTACCTGCTGGTGCGCCCGGACCCCCAGGTCATATGGGACACCCCCAGGAACCACAGAGGCTGGAAGAAAATGAACGGCCACTATCACCGCAGCAGCAAGGGCGGAGGCGAGTGGGAATTCTTCCATCTTCCTGAGCAGTGGTCCATTGGCTACAAAGGGCTCACATTTAATCTGAAGCCCTTCAGTTTTAAACACACCGGCCTGTTTCCTGAGCAGGCTGCAAACTGGGACTGGTTCGGAGCCAGAATCCGCGGTGCAGGACGCCCGGTCAAGGTGCTGAACCTGTTTGCATACACCGGCGGAGCCACCCTGGCTGCGGCAAAGGCAGGCGCCAATGTCACTCATGTGGACGCCTCCAAGGGCATGGTGGCCTGGGCCAAGGAAAACGCCCAGTCCTCAGGCCTGTCCGAAGCTCCCATCCGCTGGATTGTGGATGACTGCGTGAAATTCGTGGAACGGGAAATCCGCAGGGGCAATCACTACGATGCAGTCATCATGGACCCGCCCTCCTATGGCCGCGGGCCAAAGGGGGAAATCTGGAAAATAGAAGATGCCATTCACCCCCTTGTCAAGCTGTGCGCACAGCTGTTGTCGGACAAGCCCCTGTTCTTCCTCATTAATTCCTATACCACAGGACTGGCTCCCGCAGTTCTCTCCTACATGATAGGCGTGGAAATTGTTCCCCGTTTCGGCGGGACCGTATGCGCAGAGGAGGTTGGCCTGCCGGTCACCCAGACAGGTCTGGTGCTGCCCTGCGGTGCGTCCGGCCGCTGGGAAGCATAGCACAGGGAAAAAGCCCTGCAGCAGATATATTCCTGCTGCGGGGCTTTTCCGTATTCTTCCTGTTCTTATCTGTTTTCTTCTGTTACCGTCTGCATCTTCCTACTCCAGCAGCCTCCCCACATCCAGCTTTCCCCACCCCTGCTGGTTATGCGGAAGTCCCAGGTCCAGGGCGCGTTCTCTGATGCGCAGCTTCACATCCTTGTTGCTCATATCCGGATACTTCTCCAGCAGCAGGGCTATGGCGCCCGACACAAGGGGCGTGGACATGCTGGTGCCTGATTTTGAAAAATATTTGCCGGGCTCATTGCAGCAGCTGATAATGCCTGAGCCCGGCGCTACCAAATCCGGCTTGCAGACACAAGCCAGTGTGGGGCCTCTTCCGGAGTAATCCACCATACGGCTTCCCATGACATCCACCTCCTTGTGGTCGTCCGAGCAGCCCACTGTAATGACCTTGCGGCTGATACCGGGCGTTGTGATAGTCATCCGGCCCGGCCCATGGTTGCCGGCTGCCACCACCACCACCAGGCCGTCATCCCATGCAGCATTCACGCCCCGCACCAGAATGGAGTTCTCCGTCATGTCCCTGCGCGACAGGGAGCCCACGGAGATGTTTACTATACGGATATTATATCTGTCCCGGTTTTCACGTATCCATTTAAGGCCGGTAAGCACATCCGTGGCATATCCGTTTCCCTTCTGGTCCAGTACCTTCACTGATATGAGACTGCATCCCGGAGCCACTCCTCTGTATTTTCCTTCGGAGGAGATACCGCTTCCCCCAATCATTGCAGCTATATGGGTGCCATGGCCATTGTCGTCATAGGGCAGTGCCCGGTGGTTTACAAAATCAGCAAAGGCTGTCACTCTATCCTTGAAATCCTCATGGAGGTAAATGCCGGTGTCCAGTACAGCCACACCCACTCCTCTACCCGTAATACCCATGGAATAAACTTCTTCACAATTAATGTCTTCTCTCGCCTGATTCACATCACGATTTTCTCCTTTTTTATTAGGATATTCTATCATGAAGGAATCTGTGCCATGGCGCCAGTCACTGCGGACCGGCAGTCATGGCTGTCAGGCAGCCCAGACCGCCTGAAAGGCCCAGTAAATACTTACCTTAAAATGAGGAAGGAACCTGCGCCTGCCGGTCCACATCTATTATACCGTAGGTATTGATTCTCAGCTTTGGGATAACAGGAAGACTTACAAATGCCAGGGTCATGAATGGGTCTATATCGCTGCTGATTCCAAGCTCTCTTGTCCGGGTCTTCAGCGCCTCCAGCTGTTCATCCACCTCCTGTACGGATAACCGGCTCATGATGCCGCCAATAGGAAGGGCAAGCTCACCCAGTACTTCTCCATCCAATACCACGGCCAGGCCTCCGCCGTTCTTTCTCACTGTATTGGCAGCCAATACCATATCATTATCATTGGTCCCCACCACAATCAGGTTGTGGGAATCATGGGCAACGCTGGTGGCCACAGCCCCCTTCTTAAGACCGTATCCGCCTACAAACCCCAGTCCCCTGTGCCCGGTATGAAGGTGGCGTTCAAACACCGCTGCCTTCACAATATCCTGCTCCGTATTGACGCCGGGAGCCAGTCCCGGCATATCCTGCCAGGGCACAAGACGCTCCTCTGTGAGGAGTTCGTGGGGCTTAAACTGTATCACCCGCTGCATGGTCCCCTTCCGCTCCAGCACCAGGTCTTCCTGAGTGACCTCATCCATATGGAACGAATCAAACACCCTTGGAAAGGCAGTTTCCCGGCCGCTGGCTGCAGAGTCTGCAAAAGAGCCGGGACCGTCATCTGATGCCGGGACACCGCAATCTGTTATCATGGCACCATCCTTGGCCGCCAGAACGCCGTCCTTGTACACTACTTCCACCCGGAACTCCTTCAAATCCCCAAGCACTGCCAAATCTGCTCTCAGACCGGGCATGACAGCTCCCCTGTCCTTCAGTCCGAAATACCGGGCCGCATTAAAGGTTCCCATCTTAATGGCCCGTATGGGGTCTGCTCCCAGGGATACAGCCTTGCGGATGATGTAATCAATATGTCCCATGGAAATCAGGTCGCCGGGATGTTTATCATCTGTCACCAGCATGCACCGCTCATAATAGGGAGCTTCAAACAGCGGCATCAGAGCTTCCAGGTTTCGGGCAGCTGTTCCTTCCCGTATCATAATCCACTGTCCTCTTCCGAATTTCTCCAGCGCCTCCCCTGCGTCCGAACACTCATGGTCCGACCAGACCCCGGAACACACATAGGCATTCAGCTGGTTTCCTCCCAGGAAAGGCGCATGGCCGTCTATGACCTTGCCCCTGGTTCCCGCCTCTCTCAGCTTCTCCAGCAGGTCCTCCTGGCCCGCTACCACCCCCACTGAATTCATTACCTCTGCCAGTCCCAGAACCCTGGGATTCTCATAATATGGTTTTATATCCTCCGCCCCCAGCACGGCTCCGGACTCATCCAGTCCAGTGGAGGGCACGCAGGAAGGCATCACGAAAAATGCATCCAGGGCCAGTCCCTCCGTGGCCTTTAACATATAATCCACGCCCTGGCAGCCTGCCACGTTGCCAATCTCATGGGGGTCTGTGATAACAGCTGTTGTGCCGTGGGGAAGGACTGCCCTTTCAAACTCCGGCGGTGACACCATGGAGCTTTCAATATGTATATGCCCGTCAATAAAGCCGGGACAGATAAACCTGCCTGCCATGTCTATATTGGTAAGTCCGTCGTATTCTCCTATACCGGCTATGCAGCCGTCCTCAATGGCTATGTCCCCAACCTCTGTGCGCTCCGTAAATACATTGACGATTGTTCCCCCTTTCAGCACAAGGGATGCTTTCCTTCTTCCGGAAGCAACGTCCATCATTTTCTTTAAATCATTGTATTGTCTCACACAAATACCTCCTTCTGTCTATTCTTCCCCCAATGTATTTGATATCATAATACTATAATCGATATAAAAGTACAATATTCTGAAATTATTAAATTTTTATACGAATTATCACTACTTCTTCATCTATTTGGTTTTTCTGCAAAATTTTTACATTCCAGCATGAAAATGCTTGTATTTCCGCTTCATCGTGCTATAATAGTCTCATGGAAGTATAGCTCAGCTGGGATGAGCGTTCGCCTCACACGCGAAAGGTCATGGGTTCGAGCCCCATTACTTCCATTTTTCATGCCCATTTTCAGTTTACGATTCCATTTCATTTTTCTTTCATGTCCGAAAGCCTGTTTTTTCCAGTGTTCCGTTTTTCCCCTTGCAGCCTTATTTGTATCCACGGCCTTGTCCGGGGGGTGGGAATTATCAATTTTAAGATTTTCTTAATAATCTATTCAAAGAACATTCAAACATTCCGGAGGATTGCATGCTATACTAAGTACATAAGAAATGCACGAATGTTTAACAACTATCCTTCAACCCTTTTTGAAAATCCGAAAATCCTAAAGAAAATTGCTCCGTATCACCTGGTACGGAGCTTTTTCTATGTCTTCCATATTTATCCCCTTGACATGACGGGCCGGAATTCCTGTCAGGTCAGGCTTTCTGCTGTTTCTCTTATCTCCGGTTCAGTCCTGCCAGAACCTCCCTTAATTTCTCCACGTTTCCATCATCAAAGCAGTATCCGTCCATTCCGCAGCGGCGCGCTCCTTCTATGTTCAGCTCCAGGTCATCCACAAAAAAGCATTCCTCAGGCTTCAGGCCAAACCGCTTAAAGAGATGGACGTATATCTCCTTCTGAGGCTTCAGGCACAGGACGTCGGCCGAGAACAGGATACCGTCAAAGCAGTCCACTGCAGGAAGCACATCCTTATAGCAGCTCAAAAGGCGTACGGATGCATTGGAGCACAGGTAGATACCATAGCCCATGGACTTAAGCCACCTGACCACGTCCTCCATTCCTTCCTTCTTATACATGTTGAACTCATGCCAGCGGTAAAAACACAGGGCTGCCAGGCTGCGCTCCTCCTCCGTGTCCAGACGGGCCTGCATCTTTTTTAAGGCCATTTCCTCCGGCATAACACCCATGTCCAGCAGAATCCACTCAGGTGATACGAATACGGAAGTGCTGACCTTTTTCCGGGTCTCCTGGTCTTCTATGAAATGCCTGCACACCCCGTCCGCCGTATAGTCCACCAGTACATTTCCCATGTCAAAAACAATGTTCTTAATCATCCTATCCTCCTGCTCTTTTTCCCGGTCCGCCTGGGGCAGGGCTGACTTCCCCCTCCTGCAGCCGGACCTTGGTTCATGATATTCAAAAACCCGGGACAGGGCCCCGGGTTTCATGTCTCTTAGGCTTCCGGTTTTTCAACCTGGATAATGGCAGCCTTCTGCATTGGAATACGGCAGTTCTTATTATTACCGAATTCCACAATGACTGTATCATCTGTCATGTCGATGATAACACCATAGAATCCGCTGCTGGTGAGAATGGTATCACCAACTGCAACGCTTTCCAGCAATTCCTTCTGTCTTTGCTTCTCCTTCTTCTGAGGACGGATTGCCATGAAATATAACATACCTCCCAGAAGAACAATATAGAGAACCCAGAACATCGGACCACTTGTCATTCCATTTTCCTCCTTCACACCTACTGCCGCCTCGCCGCAGTAGTTTCTTATTCAACAGACGCCGTACTGGCCCCACGGCCGGAACCTTCCATACCGGCAAGCTTGGCCGCTTTATACTCAGCATAGCGGTGTTCCTCGATGGCGTCGCGAATCTCTTTCATCATTGTATTATAAAAATACAAATTATGCAAGGTACATAATCTCATTCCAAGCATTTCTTTTGCCTTCAGCAGATGGCGGATATAGGCCCTGCTGTAGGAACGGCAGGCAGGACAGCCGCATCCCTCTTCTATGGGACGGGAATCCAGCTCGTATTTCTGGTTAAACAGGTTTCGTTTTCCCTGGTTGGTGTATACATGGCCGTGACGTCCGTTCCTGGAAGGATACACACAGTCAAAGAAGTCCACGCCCCGGTCCACTGCCTCCAGTATATTGGCCGGAGTACCCACGCCCATAAGGTATACGGGCTTGTCCTCAGGCAGGCAGGGTACTGTCACATCCAGGATATGATACATCTCCTCATGGCTCTCACCCACAGCCAGGCCGCCCACGGCATAGCCGTCCAGGTCCATCTCCCGTATGGTCCTTGCATGTTCCATACGTATGCTGTCCACCACGCCGCCCTGGTTGATGCCAAACAGCAGCTGCTCCCGGTTCACCGTGTCCGGCAGGGAGTTAAGACGCTCCATCTCGGTCTTACAGCGGGCCAGCCACCGGGTGGTGCGCTCCACTGAATTCCGGATGTAATCGTCGCTTGCATGGCTGGGAGGGCATTCGTCAAATGCCATGGCAATGGTGGAGCCCAGATTGGACTGAATCTGCATGCTCTCCTCAGGTCCCATAAATATCTTATGGCCGTCGATATGGGAGTTGAAGTAAACCCCTTCCTCCTTAATCTTGCGCAGGCCTGCCAGGGAAAACACCTGAAACCCGCCGGAATCCGTAAGGATGGGACGGTCCCAGTTCATAAACTTGTGAAGCCCGCCAAATTCCCTTATGAGCCTGTCACCGGTGCGCACATGGAGATGGTAGGTATTGGACAGCTCCACCTGGGTGCCGATTTCCCGGAGGTCATCCGTTGAAACCGCGCCCTTGATGGCGCCCACGGTTCCCACATTCATGAATACCGGCGTCTCTATGGTTCCATGGACTGTTTCCATGCGGGCGCGTTTCGCGCGCCCGTCCTTTGTTATGACTTGATATTTCATATAATATGCCTCAATTATTCCTCATCGTCTGCCAGGGCAGCTTTAATCATGATGGCGCACTCAATCCGCTTCTTCTGCATCTCGCAGCCAATGTCATAGGAGCCATTGATGGAACCGCTGAAATTATACGCATTGGCAGCACAGCCGCCGCTGCAGTAGAACCTGGCAAAGCAGTCCTTGCACCCGGGCTTGGCATATACGTTGCAGGACTTGAACTCATCCCGGATGTCCGTGTTCACAATGCCTGTGTCCACATTGCCCAGAAGGAACTTCTCATTGCCCACAAACTGATGGCAGGGATAGAGGTCGCCCCAGGGGGTTACTGCCAGATACTCGGTACCGGAACCGCAGCCGGCCATGCGCTTTGCCACGCAGGGGCCTGCCTTTAAATCCAGCATGAAATGGAAGAAGTTGAATCCCCTTCCCTCTTTCTTCCGCTTGATATACTCCAGAGCCAGGCGGTCGTATTCCTTTAAGATGGCCGGGATATCCTCCTCCTGGATGGCGTAATCCTCTGCCGGGTCAGCCACCACCGGCTCCATGGACATCTGCTCAAATCCCAAATCCGCATAGTGAAGCACGTCGTCCGCGAAATCCAGATTGTTCCTTGTAAAGGTGCCGCGGACATAATAATTCATCTGTTTCCTGCTGTGCGCAAACTTCTGGAACTTGGGGACAATCAGGTCATAGCTGCCGCTGCCGTTGCGGAAGGGGCGCATCTTATCATTGACATCCTTCCGGCCGTCCAGGCTCAGCACCACATTGCTCATCTCGCGGTTGCAGAACTCCATTACTTCATCATTTAACAGCACACCGTTGGTGGTCAGGGTGAAACGGAACTTCTTATGATGGGTTTCCTCCTGGGAACGGCCGTATTCCACCAGCCGCTTCACTACGTCCCAGTTCATGAGCGGCTCTCCGCCAAAGAAGTCCACCTCCAGATGCTCCCTGTTGCCGGAATTGGCAATGAGGAAATCCAGGGCCTTCTTTCCCACCTCATAGCTCATGAGGGCGCGGCGGCCATGGTACTCGCCTTCCTCTGCAAAGCAGTAACGGCAGGCCAGGTTGCAGTCATGGGCAATGTGCAGGCACAGTGCCTTGACCACGGTTTTCCTCTTCTTAAAGTCTACCACAAAATCCCTGTAAATATCCTTGGTCAGGAGCTGCTCCGCATCAATCAGCTGCTGGATTTCCTCCAAAGCCTCCCCTATATCCTCAGTGCTGTATCTGTCCTTCAGACAGACCATTACATTTTCCTTTACCTCCGCAGGCAGAGCAGCAGGCTCTTCCATCTCCGGAATCCGCTGTGAAACCAGCTGCACCGCATCGTAGACAACCGGGTCCACCACATGGACAGAACCGCTGTTAACGTCCAGAACTATATGGTAACCATTATTTATATACTGATGAATCACGAATCTACTCTCTCTTTCTAAGGGCCGCCGGCCCCAAATCCTGTGCATGGTAAAGCCCCTATAATCCCATCGACCATAGGGGCTTACGACCAATTTCCTGTATGTATCTCTTCTGACCGGCGATTAGCGGTTAGCGTTCTCGCAGCTCTGGTTTCCTACTGTACAGGATGTCTTGCAGGCTGACTGGCAGGAAGTCTGGCACTCGCCGCATCCGCCCTTCTTCATTGTGTCCTTTAAGGTATTGGTATTCAATGTCTTAACGTGCTTCATACTACGGCACCTCCTATTCATTTAATTTTATTAATTATATGAACTTATAATTCCTTGAAATTATAACACAGGTTAAAGTCCCTTGCAACGGTATTTTCAAAGGTTTGTCATATTAAAGGCTCCTCCGGGAATATACTGCAACATAGATTCTTTCAAAAGGAGAACAATATATGGAAAATGGAATTGTGAAGCCCATGCTCCGCTCCCTGCTCATCTCCTATGTGCTGTCCGGAATCCTCCTGGCTGCCCTGGCATTTGCCCTCTATAAGCTGCGTCTGAAAGAGGGACAGGTGAACCTGATGGTGTATGCCGTATATTTGCTGACCTGCTTATCCGGCGGTTTCCTGGCAGGCAAACGCATCCGGCAGCGCCGGTTCTTCTGGGGGCTGCTGTCCGGCCTCCTGTACTTCCTGGTACTTTTTGCTGTGTCCTGGGCCATGAACATGGGGTCTGCCATTGATATGGAACGCTCCGTCACTGTCATGGGCATATGCGCGCTGGGGGGAACCATAGGAGGAATGCTCAGTTAATGTTTTAAAGAGAGAATGCCTGCTTCCAGTCATGGCCATGGAAACCGGGCATTCTCTCTTTTCTTCCGTCCGGCGGCTTGCCGCCAGCCTTATTTTTTCTTCTTCATCCCTGACTCTTCCAGGCTCTTTACGGCCTGGGCCAGCACAAAGACAGCGCTTCCCAGGAACACGAACATGTCCCCCAGATTAAACACCACCTTCTTAAGGGATTTCCATTCTATGGTGAAATAATCCACCACATATCCCCGCACCACGCGGTCATACAGATTGCTTAGGGCGCCTCCCATCACAAGGGACAAGCCCAGCTTTTCCCCGGTTTTGCCCTTATCCGGCATCATGGCTGCCAGGGCTCCGGCCATGGCAGATATCACCATCAGCGGAATGCCCTTTACCAGTTCCGGCCTTTCCTTCATAAATCCGAAGGGAAAACCGCTGTTATGGTTCTTATGCAGCTTTATAAAACCTTTGGCAGACGGCAGCTCCCTTGGAAACGTGTCATCCTCCTGGCCCTCCACCACACTTTTGACCCCCAGGTCCAGGGCAGCCAGCCCGCCTATTATCCAGCCATAAATCATAGATTCGCCTTCCTTTCCACCCTTTTATTCCATTTTACTATGGTTTCACACCCCCGTCCAGTGAAAGGTTTCTGATTTCCAGCATATACTATAACAAATATCCTGACCGAGGTGTGCCATGGCAGACTGCCCATTTAATTCCGCCGACGAAAATATTGCTGATTTCATATACAGGATAGGAAGCCAGCAGCAGATAATCGGCGACCCGGCCGATATTCCCTGTATGGATTATGTGAACGATGAATACAGTATCATCTACACTCCTCTGGATACCGTAACCCCCATTTCCCTGGCCCGATACAGCTACTATACGGTGCCCGGGCTTTTTTCCCTCCTGGACAGTTCCAGCATGGAGGCCTCCGGCATACTCACCACCTTTGCCGCGCCGGCCCTGGGAAACAGGGGACGCGGAACCCTTATCGGCATCGTGGATACCGGCATTGACTATACCAACCCCTTATTCCGTTATTCCGACGGCTCTACCCGAATCGTGGGGCTGTGGGACCAGAGCATCCCCGCAGGAGCGGATGCAGTCCCATCCGGAGTGCCGGCCTATTATGAACTCAGCGGCGCCTCCTATGGCACTGAATTCACCAGGGAACAAATCAATGAAGCCCTAGCCTCCGATTCCCCCCTTGACCTGGTACCCTCCACGGACACCAACGGGCACGGCACCTTCCTGGCCGGAATTGCAGCCGGCACCTCCCTGCCGGAGCAGGACTTCACGGGCGCTGCGCCGGAGTGCGAACTGGTGGTGGTCAAACTGAAACAAGCCAAACGCTATCTCCGGGATTTCTATCTTGTGAGCCAGGACGCGGATGCTTACCAGGAAAATGATATCATGATGGGAATCAAATATCTGAGGGTGGCTGCCTTCCGCCTCAGCCGCCCCTTAATCATCCTTATAGCCCTGGGCTCCAACCTGGGAAGCCACGAGGGTACCTCACCTTTAAGCGGCGTTGTCCAGGATGCCAGCCGGTTCCTTGGCCGGGCCGCGGTCATTGCCGCAGGCAACGAGACAGGCCGCGCCCACCACTATTTCGGCACCATTCCGGCCGGACGCGAATGGGACGACGTGGAAATCCGGGTGGGACCGGAGGAATCCGGGCGGGGTTTTTCCCTGGAGCTGTGGGCTTCCACTGCCGACACCTATTCCGTGGGATTCATCTCGCCAAGCGGGGAAACCATCTCCCGCATTCCTATTATAGCCAGGAATGAAACCTCTATCCCTTTTCTTCTGGAGCCAACCGTCATCACGGTTAATTACCAGCTCATTGAAACCGGCGCCGGAAAACAGCTGATATTCATGCGTTTTAAAAATCCGGTGGCCGGCATATGGAAGGTGCGGGTCTATAATACCCAGTATTTTACAGGCGAATTTCATATGTGGCTGCCCTCTGAAGGACTGATATCGGATGAAACCGTATTTCTGCGTCCCACCCCCGACACCACCATTACCCTGCCCGGAAATACCGCAGCCCCCATTACAGTGGGGGCATACAACCACCTGAACAACAGCATCTACATCCATTCCAGCCGCGGCTTCACTCCCTCCGGCATCGTAAAACCGGAGCTGGCAGCTCCCGGCGTCAATGTGATGGGCCCATCCCTGGGACGCAGGGGCAACGGCTCTGTCCCCATGACAACCCGCAGCGGCACCTCTGTTGCTGCCGCCCATGTGGCAGGCGCTGTGGCCAGCCTCTATAGCTGGGGAATCGTGGAAGGCAACCAGATTACCATGAGCCAGGCATCTGTAAAATCTTATTTAATCCGGGGTGCAAAAAGAAATCCAGCGCTCCGCTACCCCAATGAAGAATGGGGGTATGGAGCACTGGATTTATACGAAACATTCCGGCGCATCTGGGAATGATACAAGGCGCATCAGGAAACCGATTCCCGCCCACCGAAAAATAAATCATCCCCGCATCCGTATCAATGGTCCGCCGCTTTTTTCCAGATAGGGACGGGTGACAACCACAGAGCCTATATTGGGGTCCTTGGGAATCTCATACATGATATCCAGCATGAATTCCTCCAGGATAGCCCTAAGGGCCCTGGCCCCGGTCCCTCTCTTGATGGCTTCGCCGGCAATCCACTTAAGGGCCTCATCCTCAAAGACCAGCCGTACCTCATCCATCTCCAGCAGACGTTCGTACTGCTTGGTGATGGCATTCTTCGGCTCTTTCAGGATACGCACCATCATATCCTCCGTAAGCCCCTGCAGGGTCACTGTCACGGGAAGCCTGCCCAGGAACTCGGGAATCATGCCAAAGGTCCGCAAATCTTCATTGGTCACCTGGCCCAGTATATCCGGGTCCTTGTCATATGTATCCTTCAGGATAGAGCCAAAGCCCATGGTGGTTTTCTTCATCAAACGTTCCTTGATGATTTCCTCCAGGTCAGGGAAGGCGCCGCCGCAGATAAACAGAATGTTATCCGTGTTCACGGTTGCCATGGGTGTCATGGCATTCTTCTGGTTGGAGCCCACCGGCACCTCCACAGTGCTTCCCTCCAGCAGCTTGAGAAGCTCCTGCTGTACGGACTCGCCGCTTACATCTCTGGTATTGGTCTGTTTCTTCTTGGCAATCTTGTCAATCTCATCGATGAATATGATTCCTCTCTGTGCCCGCTCCACATCGTTATCAGCAGCAGCCAGAAGCTTGGATACCACACTCTCTATATCGTCGCCGATATAACCGGCCTCTGTCAGGGAAGTGGCGTCGGCAATGGCCAGCGGCACGTCCAGAAGCCTGGCCAGCGTCTTAACCAGGTAGGTCTTTCCGCTTCCTGTGGGTCCAATCATCAGTATATTGGACTTCTCAATGACAACGCTCTTATCCGCTTCTGCATTCTCCCCGGCCTCATCCCCGGACGGATGGTCCAGAAACGCCCTTTTATAATGGTTATATACAGCCACCGCCATTACCTTCTTGGCCTTCTCCTGGCCGATTACGTATTCATCCAGGCTGGCCTTGATGACATGGGGCGCCGGTATATCCTTCATGGTCAGGACCGGCTGTTCCTTTGCCTTTTTCTTGATTTTCTGCTTCTTGGGAATCTCCACTGCGGGAGGCGTCATGTTCAGGTCGTTAAGGTTCATATTCATATAGGGCATATTGGGCAGTTTGGAAAAATCCATGCCCCCCTTTGTAACGGAATCAAAGGCCTTCTGCATACAGTCATGACAGAGATTCATGCCGCCGGGCATGGATATCATGGGTCCGGCCTTGCTCTCAGGCCGGCGGCACATGTAACACACCTTCTCGTAGCGGTCCTCTTCCTTCTGTTTGTCTTTATCTTCACCCTGGCCGGATGTCTCCGCATCCCGGGTATAATCTTTCTCGTCCAAGTCAGTTCTCCTCTCTGTTAAAGGGCGTGCCGGGCCGTCTTCCCGCCGCTTAACGTAAAGTATATAACAAAATGCTTCCCCAAACAAGAGGAAGCATTTTCATTTCATAATTGTTTTGAAAAATTTAAGTTATTGGGCCGCGTTTTCCGTATTCTCCTGGGGCATGGCTTTCAGGGTAATGGAGACTGTCCTTTCCTGGTATTCCCCATCCTTTTGGGTCTGAACCGTCAGGTCAATCTGCTCTCCCATCTCATAGCAGGACAAAAGCTCCTGCAAATCCGTCATGTTCCTGACGCTTTGGCCGTCCACCTTAGTGATGATATCCTTTTCCCTCAGGTCTGACTGGGCTGCAGCTCCTTCCCCCAGTATCTTGTATACATAAACGCCTCTTGGCATTCCAAAGGCTGCCGCGGATTCCTCGTCCACACTGGTCCCCTGTATGCCCAGATAACCCCTCTTTGCTTCCTCCACCGGATTCATGGTTCTGCGGTTCATGAGCTGATTCATGATATCCTCTGCTTTGGAAATGGGAATGGCATAGCCGATTCCCTCCACCTCTGTGGAGGAATACTTAGCGGCATTGATACCTATAACCTCTCCCTTCATATTGAGAAGAGCGCCTCCGCTGTTGCCCGGATTGATGGCCGCATCGGTCTGCAGAAGCTCCCTGGTGCTGGTATTGGATACCCTGACCTCCCGGTTAAGGGCGCTTACATAACCCACTGTCACGGACTGGCCGTAGCCCAGCGCATTGCCGATGGCAATGACGCCCTGTCCAACCTTCAGCTCATCGGAATTGCCCAGTCTGGCCACTTTAATCTTGCTCTTGGTGTCATCCTTAATCTGCTCCAGAGGCACGGCAATGACTGCCAGGTCTGTCTCTGCATCCGTTCCCTTGATGGCTGCGTCCACCACCTCATTGTCAATAAAAGCCACCTTCAGGGAGGTGGAATCCTCCACCACATGGTTATTGGTCACAATGAGAAGCTCCCTGTCGTTCTCACCCACAATGATTCCGGAACCGCTGCTGGGTACCTCGTAGGTCTGGGGGCCTCCCCGGAAGAACCAGCCATAGCCGAAATTATTGCTCTGGTATACTGCGGTGCTGGTGATTGCCACCACCGTGGGCATGGCCTGCTCCACTATATCGGATACATCGGCCACTGCCTTTCCATTGTTTCTCTGGCCCTGCTGATTTCCTCCGTCGCCCTGGGGAGTGCCTCCCGGCCCGTTATCCCGGCTTTCCGTCTGGGCCTTTGGTATCTCCTCCTTCTTTTCCGGCTCAGCAGATGCCGACGCGCTGTTTCCCATAAATCTGGATGCAGCCACATTCACTCCCACCATGGCTGCCCCTGAGACAGTACCAAAGAGAAGAGCCCCTGCCGTAATCAGGGCTGCCTTTTTGAAGATACCGCCTTTTTTCTTTTTGGGCGGCATATCCTCCGGGCGGGGACGGTTCCCGTACGGGTCCCCTCCATACTGCCTGTTGTCATAGCTCTGGTTATCATAAGACTTCCACCCGTAGTTCTGGTCGTTGTCGTACATTGTAATTCCCCTTTCTCACGTAATCTCCCGATTCTGTACACAGTTTAGCAATGATTTGTGATAAAAGTGTGACCATTTTATTATATAAGACTAAAAAGGCCGGCAGGATATGGTAATCCCTGCCGGCTGTTTCCTGACTTCATTCTGCTGCTTTTATTTTAACACTAATTTCCCGGCCCGATGATGACAGAGCCTGGTCCCTCGGGCACGTATTCATCCGTCGTGCTGCCCGGATAAGCCGCTGTGCTGCCCGGATAGGCTGAGGATGTGCCCTGGCTGCCCGGATAGGCCGAGGATGTACCCTGACTGCCCGGATAAGCGGCCGTGGTTGCCCTGGTGGCTCCCGGATAGGCAGCGCTGGTTGCCTTGGTGGAGTCCTGGCCCGGATAGGTGCCTGCACCCGGCCCGGTTGTCTGGTCGCCTTCCGATGTCTCTGCCCCCGGGAATATGCTGCCGGAGCTGCTTTCCCCAGGCCGGCCGGGATGAACGGTACCGGAACTGCTGCTTTCTCCCGGACGTCCGAATATATCATCATCCTCAGGCGGGTCCAGTTCATTGCCGAACTCGTCGGTCTCTATCTCCAAATCCGTCTCGCCGTCAATAATGGACTCATCTGTCTCTGACGTGCTGCTCTCAGACTCATTCTCTTTGGTTTCTTCTTTTTCCGTTGCCTTGGTCGCCTGGGTGGGCTTGGGGATGTACCCGCCGTCTGTACCCACATGGTCGATTGGCTTGGCCTCGTTGTACATGCCTGTATCCGCGGATATCTTGGCGCTGATTTTCTTTACCATATCACTGGGCTGGTAATTTTCATCCCCAAACAGGAACTGGTGGAGAAGGGTTACATTGCTCTCCAGTGTCTGGGGAATGACACAGGCTCCCTTCTTGCCCATATTGGCGTCGCTTCTGGCTGCCGGGAATCCCATGGTATCCGCTATGGTATACTTGGTCAGATTTCTGGCTGCCGGTATAATATCGTCAATCGTGACACTGGAAAGAATCTGGGGGAACACTGCCTCCATGACATTGTTTACCACTGCAAAGTCGGATTTCTTAAGCTTCTGGAAACAGAGGTCAATAATTTCCCGCTGGCGCTCTGTTCTGGCAAAGTCCGTATCCATCTTACGAAGCCTTGCATATGCAACCGCCTGGACACCGTCCAGATGGTTGGGGCCTGCCTGCTTCAGCTGGTAGGAACCAACGCCTGTGGCCTCCACTGTCTCGGTTATATAGGCATTGATATAGTAAAACTCAGCCTTGCTCAGCTCCACATCCACTCCGCCCAGAATATTGACGGCATCCACCACTGCCTTCCAGTTAAAGGTGGCAAAATCATCTATCTGGAGGTCCAGGTTCCTGTTCAGGGCTTCCACCGCCTGTTCAGGACCGCCCAGGAAGTAAGCCTGGTTTATCTTATTATACAGCCCATTATCGTTTATACTCAGATAAGTATCCCGGAACACGCTGACAAGCTTAATCTCGCCGCTGCCCTGGTCGATATTGCATATGATGATAACATCGGCGTTATTGCCCTTTCCAACTGAGTTGTTGCGGCTGTCCACGCCGAAGAGGGCAATGGTCCAGTAACCCTCCATCTCCTCTACCTTTACCTGGTCTATGTTAGGATTTGTCACCAGGCCCGGTTTAAACGCACTGGGCTGAATCAGGTTCATCTTATTTTGCGCGTACCTGTAAAAACCAATACACAGGAGAAATATGACTTCCAGTATGATAAATGCAATTATCATCTTGCGGCGGTGCTTAACCTCTGCCGCTGCCGGGTCCGCTGCCGCTGCTTCCCTGGCCGCCCTGCGGCCGCCTGTTCCGCCTCCGTTCCTTCCCATGGACGAATCCCTGTCCTTGCCCGCGCCAAGGTCTTCCGCCCTGCCGTAGGACCGGCTGTATGTGCGGCCGTTGGTCTCACCGTCTCCCAAACTCCCTGATACCGTTCTGGTCCCTTTGCCTTCCCCCGTGTATCTGGGGCGTTCCCCCGGTCTGCTTCCGGAGATACCAGGTCGTCCGTCAGGCCCGTCGCCTGTGAATCTGGGGCGTTCCCCTTGCCTGCCCCCTGCATATCCGGAACGGCCCGCCGTATTTTCTCCCGTAAACCGCGGACGCTGGCCGTACCTTCCCTCCGCGCCTGCGGGGCGTTCCGCCATCCTCTCACCCCCATAGGCACTGCGGGCGCCATTTTTTCCCGCCGCCAAGGCGCGCTCCAAAGCCCCCTCTCCGCCATAGCGCGGACGTGCGCCCGCACCGGGCCTTGCACCGGCTGCAGAGCCCTGGCTGCGTCCATCCGGAGCAGTCCTGCCTGCACCCCTGTCAGCAGAAGCAGATGTTCTGGGTCTGGGCGCACCGCCCAAACCAGGGCGGCCCTCCGGACCGGTACCATACAGCTCACGGCTGCTGCCCCTGGCGCGCCCCCTTGATGTTGTATCTGAATCAGCCCCAACGCCCGCGCTTATATCGCGCTTCCTGCTGCGGCCTCTTAATCTCTCTTCTTCCTCATCAAATCCATTGTCAAACTCACGATTCATTCGTCCATCCTCATTCCATCACGTAAACCGGGCGCTGAACACACAAGCAGCCCCGCTCCTCTGCCCCGGAACCTGAATCCGGGCGTAACTGCTCATGCACAGGAGCCATCTTAACGCAAACGTCATGCATATCAATATGCATTTTTATTTATAAATCCCTTGAAAACAGTGAGAAACATAATCTTGAAGTCAAAACCCAGACTCCAGTTCTCAATGTAATACAGGTCGTGTTCAATCCTCTTGGTAATCGATGTATCCCCACGGTATCCATTGACCTGGGCCCAGCCTGTAAGCCCCGGACGCACCTGATGCTTAATCATATACCGCGGTATCTCTTCTTTGAACTTTTCCACAAACAGCGGCCGTTCCGGCCTGGGCCCCACCAGACTCATATCTCCTATGAGGACGTTGAAAAACTGGGGCATCTCGTCAATACTTGTCTTGCGTATGAAACGTCCCACAGGCGTCACCCTGGGGTCATGGGGCGTAGTCCACTGGCTCCGTTCCCGGTTGGGGTCCTGGACCTCCATGGAACGGAACTTGTACATCTTAAAAGGCCGGTTGTGCAGCCCTATCCTCTCCTGGCTGAAAAGCACGGGCCCGGGGGAAGTAATCTTAATAAGCAGGGCCGTAACCAGCATGAGCGGCGAAAATACAATCAGACCAAACAGAGCGCCGGCAAGGTCCACAATCCGTTTCATAGTGGCGTTAAATACCCCGGTAAGGGGCACATGGCGGATATGGATTACCGGAAGTCCCTGAAGGTCTTCCATATAGGGAATCGTCGGTATTATGTTATTATAATCCGGTATGAACTTTGTATGCACGCCCGATTTCTCGCAGGCCGCCACAATCTGTTCCAGATTGGAGTACTCCTTAATGCTCAGGGTGATGGCGATTTCATCCAGGGTATTGGATGCCAGGAAGTCCTCCAGATGATTGGTGGGGCCCAGTACCTGCACCTTCTTATATAGAAAGCCGGCCGGCCGGTGGTCGTCCAGGATTCCCTGGACATGGTATCCCCATTCCGGATTAACGCTGACCCTGTCGATGAAGCCTTCGGCTGCCCGGCTGTAGCCAATGAGAAGCACATGCTTCTGATTATAACCGTTGGTCCTCAGGGAGCGGAGGAATACACGGATTGAAATCCGCTCTGCTTCCAGCAGGATGATATTAGCAGCAAAAAATGCCAGAATCATCTTTGTGGAGAAGTAGCTCAGATGGCTTACGAACCTTCGCAGGCCAAAAAGCACGAAGGTAAAGAGCATGAGGCCGATGACATTGGCCTTGCAGATATTGGCCAGCTCTGAACGCCGCCCCTGTATCCGTTTGGGCACATACAGATGGAAACTGGCATATAGAATCAGGTATATGGGCACTATAAAAATAAGCGCCATAAAATATACCTGGGGCTTTAGCACTCCTTCGTCTAACGGCAGTACCTTTCCGCTGATGACAATGAACCATGCCAGGGTATAAGCCACCACAGTGACCAGTATATCAAGCAGGACATGAATGCGGTTCAGCCTTTTCTGGTTATCTTTTATCATTGTATTTCACCTTGGTTTCTCAGGGAATCCCTTCTTACCGTAAATATCGTTGTTATTATACATGATAAGCCGTCATTATTCTATAACATTTCTCTTAATTTCGAAAAAGTTCATAATTTAGCAATCTGCCTGGCGGCAAACTCATAGACATAGATAAAGGTCCCTGTAATCAATTCCCATTCAATGGCCAGGTAATTTTTAAGCCGTTCCCTGCTGTAAGGCACCTTGCGGCACTCTTTAGCGGTTGCCAGGCCTTCCTTCACACCGGCCGCATAATCCTTCCCAAATCCCTTTTTCTTAAAAAACATATATTTGAGCCCCATTCCCAGGAGAATCGGAAGAAGATTCACCGCCAGCTGCAAAAGGGGCATGTTCTTATAGTTCAGATAAATATTGTTCCTGGCAGCCAGCTTTACCTTGAAGGGATTGTACTTGGAACCGCTGGTGCCGCTTCCCACATGGTAGACCATGGCCGTGGGACAGTAAATATTGTCATATCCGGCAATCCTGGCCCTGTATCCAACGTCCAGGTCCTCCAGGTACGCAAAATGCATCTCGTCAAAGTATCCGATTTCCTCAAACACCTGGCGGCGGTAGATGGCTGCCCCGGCGCAGGCCGAAAAGATGCGGCAGGCCCTGTTATATTTTGCAGAGGAACGTCCCACGCCCCTCTGGTATGCCCAGCCCAGAAGGCTGTACATATCCCCTGCATCGTCCATCAGCTCCTTGTGGCAGAGCTGAATCATCTTGCAGCTGACGGAAAATATGTTTGGAGAGCGCTCCATTGCCTTAATCATTTCCCCCACATAGTGGCAGTCCGGCTCCGTGTCATTGTTAAGCAGGATTACATAGGGTGTTTTCGAAGCCCTAATCCCCACATTTACCGCCCCTGAGAACCCGGTGTTCCCGGGCAGGAAAATGGCGGGAATCCCGTGCTCCTTCAGCCACTCCACACTTCCGTCCGTGGAGCCGTTGTCCACCACCAGGATGTCAAAAGCCCGGCAAATCTGCAGGTCCAGGGCCCTGAAACAGGGCACCATGAATTTCAGCCCGTTATAATTCGGTATGATGATGGTCACTTTGCTGTGTCCCGCTTCATAATCTATTCTATGGTCACTCATGTGCTTTCGTATCGTCCTCCGGCGCAAACTGTTCGTAAGCCTTAAGGTCATAAGGCTCACCGATTTTTTCCTTCAGAAGGTCCCTGAGCGCAAAATTGGATTTGCGCAGAGTCAGGTTGGGGTTGTAATAGGGGTCGCCCTTTTTGATGATATCCGGCCATTTCCGTATAAAAAGAGCCACCTCCCGGTTAAAGCGGGCAATCTTTTCAGGCGTGTCCTCCAGCCCTCTGGACTTGGATTCATAATGGTAAAAACATGAATAAGGCGCATACACTACCAGTTTCCCCAGGGCGCGTACTTTCATGCAGTAATCAATGTCATTAAAAGCCACCGCCAGCTCCGGGCTTAATCCGCCCACCTGGTCAAAGACGGATTTCTTTGTCATAAGGCAGGCCGCTGTCACGGCGCTGTAGTCCTGGGCGCACATGGCCCTGTGGAAATAGCTGTTCTCCGCCTTGTGAAGGCCGATGAATGTGTGGCCGGCAATGCCGCCAAAGCCAATGACCACTCCGGCATGCTGTATGGTGTCATCTCCATACAGAAGCCTGGCGCCCGCAATTCCCACATCCTCCCTCTGGCAGAATCCCAGCATTTCCTTTATGCTGTCCTCCCCAATCAGCTCCGTGTCATTGTTGAGCAGCAGCAGGTATTCACCCTTAGCAAAGGAAGCCCCATAGTTATTGATGGCAGAATAGTTGAAGCCCTCCTTCCAGGTAACCACCCGGAAATTCTCATGCTCCGCCTGCATCTTATCATAGTAGGCAAAGGTTTCTTTCTGGGAACTGTTATTTTCCACAATAATAAATTCCAGGTTCTGATACGACGATTTATCCATCAGGGAACGGACGCACACATCCAGGTCCTGGCTGTGGTCCTTATTGGGAATAATGACGGACACCAGCGGTTCTCCCTGTATACGGAAGGCGGTGTGGTAAATACCGTAATCCACGCCTTTTTCCACCTTCTCCGCCTGGATTCCCATCCGTTCATAGTGGGCCATAATAGCTCTGGAGCCAGCCTCAAAGGCGTACATCTTGCTCTCCGGGTTACTGGCCGTGGAATTCTGGTGGCAGCGCCAGTGATAGAGAACCTTGGGAATATGGAATACTCCCTTTGCCGCTTCCGTACAGCGGAAAATAAAATCATAATCCTGGGCGCCGTCAAACTCCTGGCGGAACCCTCCCACCTGCTGGAGCAAATCCTGCCTTATAACAAACAGATGGCATATATAGTTGACACTGGTCAGCAAGTCCGGGTTGAAATCAGGTTTGAAATGGGGGTCAAACAACGCCTTCCCATCCATATCCAGCTTATCCTCATCCGAATAAATGACCTGACAGTCCGGATTCTCATTGATTGCCTTTACCACCTCATAAAAAGCATTGGGCGTAAGGGTATCGTCATGGTCGGCCAGGATAACAAAGTCTCCCCTGGCCATATCCAGGGCGGCATTGGTGTTGCCTGAGATTCCGCGGTTGCTTCCCAGAATCTCATAGCGCACCCGCCGGTCCCTGTCCGCGTACTTCTTAAGCACGCGCTCCAGCCCTTCTCCCCTGGGACTTCCGTCCGCAACGCATATCTCCCAGTTGGTATAGGTCTGTCCCATGATGGAGTCCAGCATTTCCCTGAGATAGCGCTCCGGGGTCTTATAGGCAGGAATGACCACTGACAGCATGGGTTCAAAATCAAATACATGCTTTCTCTGTTCCGCCAGTTCCTCGTCCGTTGGCTTTGTCAGCTCATACCACTCGCCGTAATCATAATCATTGTCAATACCCTGGAGCTTATGTTTTGATTTGACCACAAGAGCCTTAAGGCCATGCTCCTTCCAAAAGTCCATGGCCACATGGACTGTCTCCATATTCATCAGGTCCTTAAGCTTTTCCATCCGCTTATGGGCCACGCTGGCACGCTTTGCAATCAGTTCCTCATTGTATTTGATTTTTACCTGGCGTCCCTCGCAGCGAATCAGCAGGTAATAATCCTTTCCCCTCTCATAAGGGAACTGGATATCAAAACCAAAATCCCGGTCATAAACCTTCTTAAAATATATCTGGCTCACATCATCCCTGCGGGTATTTACGTGCTTGAATTTTACCGGCTGGCGCTTCTCATCCTCCACCCGGAAAGTGGCCTTGCTGTCAGGGGATTTACCGATGGCCCATCCGTTAAGTGTAATGGAATTCTCCCGGATGCGTACCACGTCTATCTTATATTTCATGCTTCCTTACCGCCCTTTTTCTCTTCCTCGTTAAAATTAATCCGTTCTTCCTCAATGACCAGCGGGCGCTTCATGACCCGCTGGTTGATGCTCATGATATACTCTCCCAGAAAGCCGATGAAAAACAGCTGCACCGACCCCAAAAACAGCATTCCGATGAGCATGGGCGCCATGCCGGCCGGAAAACGGTCCCACCAAATCAGCTTCATCACCAGGTAGACCAGGGCAATAAGCATGCTGACAACGGCGCATATGCTGCCGAAAATCGTAGCAAGGCGCAGGCCCGCCTTTGTATAGGAAGTAACACTGAGCATAGCGGCATCGTACAGACGGTAAAAATTATTGTGGGTCTTGCCGGCCCTGCGGCGCGGCTGCTCATAGGGAATCTCCTTGCGGCGGTAACCCAGCTCAGCCACGATTCCCCTGAGGAAAGGCGTGGGGTCATCCAGATTCCGCAGGACCTCGATGAATTCCCTGTCATAGAGACCGGAACCAGTGAAATGCTCAATCTGCTCCACATCCGACAATTTCTTAATGGTCTTGTAATAGCAGCTCCGGAGCCAGTACATCAGCCGGTTTTCCTTGCTGCTTGTCTTGATGCCGATGACGATTTTATATCCCTTCTCCCACTCATGGACGTATTTGGGAATCATTTCCACCGGGTCCTGGAAATCCGCCACCATCTCAATGACACAGTCTCCCGTAACCTGGAGCATGCCATAGTACGGGGAATTGAACTGCCCGAAATTCCGTGCATTGAGTATGGCCTTGATGCGGGGGTTGTCTGCGCACAGGCCCCGGATAATATCCCTGGTGCCATCCGTGGAATCATTATCAATGAATACCAGCTCGTAGTCGTACCGGGACAGCTCCCTTTCCACAATTTCCGTTACCGCCTTGCTGATAGGGCCTACATTTTCCGCTTCATTATAACAAGGAATCAATATGCTGATTTTCTTCATATCTCTCTATGCTTCTTCCTTCTCTATGGTTTCTTCGATGCCTTGGCGGAAGGTATACTGTTCCTCCCACCTGCCGCCTGTAAGTCTCTTAAGTCTGGTAATGTCAGGCCGGATAGACAGGGCGCCCTCCTTGGCCTGTACAAAGGTCCCGTACTCCAGCGTTCCCTTAAATCCCACAATCTCATGGATTTCTTCCACAAAGGAACGAAGGGGCCTGGTATCCTGGCTGGCTATGTTGACAATGGAGCTTATGAGTCTCAGGGAACCGTCCCTTTTCCAGTCAGGCGCTTCATCCGCGGCCTGCCTGTATAATTCATATACTGCCTGTACCGCATCCTCAATATACATAAAATTCCACATATGCCTGCATGCGCTTAAGGAAACCTTCTTATCCTGCCTTAAATCCCGCACCAGGGTGGATATGATGGACCAGGGATGATCCCCGTAACCGTATACGCTGAAAAACCTCAGATGGTAATAGTGAAGTCCCAGCCGGCTGCAAAGGGGAGCCGCCTTTTGATAAAACTCCCATTTTGCCTTTCCATATTCATTGATGGGACGGCAGGGAGCATCCTCCTCCATCATCCCGTCCACGGCACCGTATTCCACCCTGGAACCTGCATCCATGAACACGCGGCAGCCCAGACGCGCTGCCGCCTCCACACAGTCCAGGGAACCAGCCACATTGCGGGCCTGGACCTGGGGAGAATCTATCTCCTCCCGGTTCACACCGCCCCAGGCCATATGGAAAAAACCGTCCGCCTGTCCCACTGCCGGAACACAATCCAGCACATGTGCCAGGTCGCAGGGCACTGCATGGAGTCTCTCATGAACCGGAAGCGCTTCCATATGAAGAGAACCCGGACGCACCAGGGCGTACACCTGCGCCCCCTGTTCCAGAAACACCCTGGCCAGATTGCTCCCGATAAAACCGGTTGCCCCGGTAATTACAATGCGCATTTTCTCATCCCTCCTACACCATCTCCAGGTGGTTGGAACGCATGGCCCTGATTTCCACGTTTGTCCCAAACTTCCGGCGTATGCTGTCTGCAATCTCATCCGTATATCCGGGCGCCGTGATTATGATGGCATCCACCGGATGGTCATGAAAATAGTCCGGACCAACAATGGGAAGATGGGATGAGGGTGCAAATTTTCCCTGCTTAAAGGGAGCGGAATCTATGATATACATTGCCTTTTCCCCCAGCCTGGTGGTGGCTGCCAGGGTAAAGCCCTGGTGGCTGGCTCCCCAGACAGCCACCTTCTTATCCCATGCATCCAGATATTTCATGTAGGACTCCATCTCCCGCTTCAGATTTACATAACACTCCAGCAGGTTTTCCGCATCCATCTGCGGGCGCTTTTTCACGATAACGGACAGAGTGTCCCGGTTGATGACCTCGCACTCCTCCACCTGGAACCCGTTGCGCTCCAGCAGAGGGGTAAGAGTCTCGAAGGTATAGTAAGCCAGATGGTCCCGTATCAGCTCATAATAGCTGTTATGGTCCATGATATATTCAAAGCTGGGAACAGTAATAAGCCCCATGGCATCGTCCTCCAGATTGCGGTATATGGCCTGGAGCATGGTGCTGGGGTCGGGCTGGTGCTCCAGGAAATTAAAGGACAGGAACACGTCATACAGTCCGCCCGGGAACCGCGTATCCTCTGTCTCCGTAAATCCCTGCGTCACATTCAGTCCCTGGGCCCTGGCCAGCTCCACCAGATGGGAATCATGCTCTATGCCGTGGGCCTCCACCGGGAACTCCGACAGCACCTTTAAGAATTCTCCCTGGCCACAGCCAACCTCAATGAACTTCTTTCCCTCCAGATGATAGCTCTCAATGAGATGCTTATACTGGTATCTGCGCAGTTCCACCATGGTCCTGGAAAAACCGCCGGCCCGGATTACATCCCGGTAATAGTCCACCGGCTCACAGTCAAACTGGACCAGTCCGCAGCCCATACACTGGCATAAATCCAGGGTCAGTCCCCGGTCCTCCTTTACCCCCTGTGCATCCGGCATGTGCTGGGCCGAGGCAGGCATATTATCTAACGTAAGCAGCAGCGTCTCCCATAAAGGGGCGCCGCAGGCGATGCATCGTTTCATAGACAATTCTCCTTATACATTCCAATCATTTCCCTGATTCCATCCTCAAACGAAATCTCCTGGGCGAATCCCGCTGCTTCCTTAAGCTTTCCGGTATCCGGCACCAGGGACACCACCCCCTCTGCATTGGGAGGACGTTTTCCGTATTCATAGCTGCCCTTCCCCCCGCAGAGCCGATGCATCTGCTCGATGTAGGACTTAAGGGGACGGGTATCATCTCCTGCCACATTATACACGCCGGCCGGTACTTTGGCAAGCAGAAGCCCTGTAAGGGCCCTGGCCGCATCCCTTACATGAAGGAAATTCCACTGCTGGGTACAGGCCCCAAGCTCCATGCGCCCTTCCTTAAGGAAGGTATCCAGGCAGGTTGACACCAGGGACCAGGGGTGGTCCTCCGGGCCGTAGACACTGAATATCCTGGCGTGGACGTAATCAATGCCCAGGGCCCCGGCGGCCTGCTGCGCCCGGCGGCATACCTCCAGCTTATCCTTGCCGTATTCAGACACAGGATGACACACGATTCCCTCCCCCATAACGCCGTCCACAATGCCGTACTCGGCCTGGGAGCCGCTGAAAAGGAACCTGGTGCATCCCAGGCGGGCCGCTGTATGAAGGGAGTCCAGGGCATACCCGATGTTGCGGGCCTGTACCTGGGGGTCCTGGCGGTTGGCGCTTCCGGCGCCCTCCCAGCCCAGATGAAGCCATAGGTCCGCCTTTTTTGGGGGGATAGGGCAAAGCTCCGGGCAGGACTCCAGTTTTCCAATATCCTTCAGGGCAAACGGCAGAAAGGTGAGATTCTCCCTTTGTTCCCCTGCAAGCATTTCAAGCCGGCTGCGGCCAGGAGAATCCGGCCTTACCACTGCAAATACATGATGGCCGCCTGCCAGCAATTCTTTTGTAACAGCCTTTCCGATAAAACTGGTAGCTCCTGTTACGATTACACGCATAAATCATACTCCTTCTCATCCCAGCTGCCTTAAGGCAGGTCTGTCTATCCATATCCAGCCAGGCTCTAATCCTTTATCCTGGGAATAATCATATTCTCATCCATCTCTTCATCCGGCAGGAAGGGTGACAAATCCTCTAACGGCGGCGACACCATGGTGCCGTCAGGCAGTCTCTTCGCGGAAGACTTAGGTTCAAAGTTCTGGTCCGTGGACACAAACACCTCACAGATAACCGGTCCCTCTGCTGCCAGTGTCTTCTCCACAGCTTCTCCAAGCTGGCTGTTATGTCTGGCCGACACATAGGGGTAGCCGTAGGCCGCTGCCAGCTTATCCAGGGCCGGGAAGCTCAAATCCCCGCTGTCCACGCCGATTCCAATCAGGGGCTCGCCAAAGAAATTCTTCTGGGTCTGGCGGATGGAATGGTATCCTCCGTTATTAATCACAAATATCTTGATTCCCATTCTGTGGTGGATAATGGTCTGCAGCTCCTGAAGATTCATCTGCATGCTTCCGTCACCGGTCACAAGTATCAGGTCGTCCCCGCTCCTGTCCCCGCCCTGGCTGTAGCAGCCCTTATCCCTGGAGGCAATCCAGGCGCCGATGGCTGCAGGCAAATCATACCCCATGGAGGCGATGGCGGAGTTGGTGATGAAACGCTGGCCCTTCTTAATGATGTAGGCATGTCCACCCACCACACAGGCGGAGCCGTTTCCCACCACAGTCACCTGCCCTTCCCTCAGGCGGCTGCTGACAGCATGGATGAACGCATACACATTGGCCGGTTCCTGGTCTGTATGGTCAAAATGCCCGGGCAGAATAACAGGATATTTCTCCTTCCACATGGCGCAGGTCCGGCTCCATGTCATATCCCTCAGACCTTTTCCTCCATCAAATACCTGTCTGCGCCCGGGACAGCTGATACTCTCCGGAAGATTTCCTTCTTCCTCCGATAAAATACAATCCAGAACCAGGTCCAGCTGCGCCAGCAAATCCTTTGCATCGGCATGGACCCTCATATCGCTGTGGACCGACGGCTTCTTAAGCTCTTCCTCATCTATATCATTGACAATGACATAAGCCTCCCTGGCCCATGTCTCAAAGTTATATCCCACCTGCCGGATGCTCAGACGGCTTCCGATGGAAAGTACCAGGTCACTGTTCTGAACAGCAAAATTCCCCGGCCTGTCCCCCATGTTGCCTGCACGGCCAACGTACAGGGGGTGGGTATCATACATGATATCCTCGCTGTCCCAGCCTGTAACCACAGGAATTCCCAGCTTTTCAGCCACATCCATGAACAAATCATGGGCCCCCGCTATGCGGATGCCGTTTCCCGCATTGATGACAGGGCGCTTTGCCGCCCTTATCTTATCAATAATGGTCCGGGCAGTGGAAAGCTCTGCCTTTCCGGGCAGCACCTGGCGGTGTTCTCCCTTTCCGGCCTCATCCTCTTCAATTTTATGCCCACCGTGGTTTCCGGCCCAGCCGTCCCCTCCGGCCTCGTAATCAGCTGCGTCAAAGCCAGCCAGCTCCTCTGTCTCAACAAATGCCCCCTGGACATTCAGGGGTATATCCAGCCAGCATGGGCCCGGGCGGCCGGACCTGGCCAGATATAAGGCTTTCTCCAGACAGTAGCGGACCCGCATGGGGTCAATGACCATCTCTGAATACTTTGTCATGCAGTCAATGGCTTTACAGATATCAAATTCCTGGTCCCCCATGGCGCGGATGCCTACCCCGGACCACCTGGCCGTGGTATCGTAGCGCACCTGCCCGGACAGCACCAGCATGGGAATGGAATCCAGCCATCCCCCCACCACGCCGGTAATGGCATTGGTTCCCCCCGGACCAGTGGTTACGCACAGGGCCGCAATCCTGTTATGAATCCTGGCATAGGCCTCAGCAGCCATGGCACAAGCCTGTTCGTGATGATTATAGATACAGTGAAGCCCCTCCTGGTGCCCCAGTCCGTCATCCAGATGCATGGCTCCTCCCCCTGTCACCATAAATGCCTGGCTGATTCCCTCCTCCACCAGCTTGGCTGCTATATAATTGGAAATCTTCATTTTCATAAATTAAGGTCCCCCTTCCGGTCTATCAACTATGGAGAGTATAGCATAAAACGCCTTAAAATAATACTATATTTTCTCTTACAATAACATGGCCCTCATGCCTTTACAGAATCTCCAAAGCCTGTCCAGACAAAATGCAAGAATGCCCGAAAAACCTCAGAATCAGTTTTCGGACATTCTTAAAATCGCTCCAACATCAGGCATCTTCCATCATTTTCCCAGGAATCCTTCTATCAATGCCAGCCGGTCCGGCTGGTCAAACATCTCATGCTGGGCAAAAATCCCCAGCTTACGGCGTACGCCAACAGGAATAACCGGCTCATGAACCTGATTAAGCAGTTCCTTCATCAGTTCGACTGCCCTCGGATGATTTGCTGCAATCACTTTACCCAGGGCAATACACTCGTCAAGCAGCGCTTCCTCAGGGACCACTTTGTGAATCACTCCGCAGGGAACCAGGTCTTCCACCGGCACGGCTGCGCCGGTGTATGCCATATACCGCCCTATTTTATCCGGAACCAGAAGGTCCAGGAAATCCGCCCCTCCTATGGAACCCACAAGAATTTCAGGAAATTTGAGCACTGCCCCTTCCTCTGCAATGATAAGGTCACATGCATATGCCAGGCCTACCCCCAATCCCACGGAAAAACGGTTCAAAGCCATGATAACAGGCACACGGCAATTCTTGATGGAATCCATGATACGGCAGTCACCCTCCAGATAATGGGCAATATTTTCATGTGAAAAATCGCCGAACCCTTTTACATCACTGCCGGCAGTAAATCCCTTGGCCATGGAATGAAGTATCAGCACATGGATGTCATGATTGGCATTGACCTGGTCAATCATGTCACCAAATGCAAACTTTGCATCACGGTCCATTGCATTTACTTTTCCCCGCTGAAAATGAAGTACGCCCACATGGTCCTGTATTTCCAAATTAAATTCAATATTCATTTTCTCCTCCTATAAACCAACCAATAAACAGCGCTTTTCATTATATCCCGAGATAAGCTTCACGCACCGAGGGATTATCAAAAAGTTCCTTTGCCGCCCCCGACAGTACAATGTGGCCATTTTCAAGAACGTATCCCCTGCTGGCAATGGAAAGAGCCTGTGACAGGTTTTGTTCCACCAGCAATATCCCGATTTTTTCCTCCGCTACCTTGGAAATCAAATCAAACACTTCCTCCGTAATAATGGGCGCCAAACCAAGGGACGGTTCGTCCATGATGATGAGCCTGGGCTCCATCATCATGGCCCTGGCAATAGCCAGCATCTGCTGTTCGCCGCCGCTCAGGGAACCTGCAATCTGATTTTGTCTTTGTTTTAGTTTTGGCATCAGCTGGTAAGCATACTCAATATTTTTAGGGATGTTCTTTCGCTTGCTGCGGCAATAGGCCCCCATTGTAAGATTTTCTTTTACCGTCATCCTCCGCAGCGTCCCGCGTCCCTGAGGAATATGGGCAATCCCCAAATCCGCCAGATTATGGGTTTTCTTTGCAAGGAGGTCAATACCATCAAATATAATGGAACCGGACGTGACCGGTGATAACCCGCAGATAATGCGCAAAAGCGTTGTCTTTCCCGCTCCATTGGAGCCCACAAGCGAGACCACCTCACCACTGTCAACTTCCATACTTACATTGAAGAGCACTTTCAAATCACCATATCCTGCAGAAATATTCTTAACCTCAAGTAACGACATTGAACTTCCCCCCTCCAATATAAGCTTCGATGACCTCCGGACGCTTAAGAACCTCTGACGGCTCTCCCTCGCAGAGCAGTGAACCGTCATTCAACACAACAACACGGTTGCACAGTTTAACCACTGCCCGCATGATATGCTCGATGAAAAGAATGGTAACCCCATCATCATTAATCTGACGCACAAGTTCAAGACTCTCATCCATCTCAGCGGAATTCAATCCGGCCAAAGCCTCATCCAGCATAATAAAATCCGCCCCTGTAACCAAAATACGAGCCAGGTCCAGCCATTTACGGCGTTCAATAGGTAGTTTAGAACTCAGCATATCCTGAACTGATGCCAGTCTGGTGCGTTCCAGTACATCATTGGTTTTAGCCACAGCCTCACGGAATCCGTCCTTAAGAAGGGCAATGGACAGAACGTTGTCAAACACAGTAAGGTTTCCAAAGGGTTTGGGCGTCTGGAAAGTACGTCCCATACCCAGCCTGGACCTGTGGACAATATCCATATTCGTGGGAATCTTCTCGCCTTTAAAGTATATTTCCCCGCCGTCAACCCTATAGACCCCGGAAATAAGATTGACTGTGGTGGATTTTCCCGACCCATTGGGTCCAATGAGGCCTACCAGCTCCCCTCTTCCTATATCAAAGCTCACATGATTCACAGCATGCACACCACCGAATGATATAGAGACATCTTTTAAGCTAAGAATCGTATCCATAGTTATTTGCTCCTTTCTGTGTCAGAAGAGGATTTTCTTATATGCATTTTTGAGGCAGCATTGGACCATGTTTCTTTATCAAACAGCGAAATCAGCCCCTGCGGTCTGAGAATGACCACAATGATTAAGATTAAACCATAAAACAACTGAGTACCGCCAACACCCCCCATATTGCCCATATATGCACTTGCAAATTCAATGGCTGGAATGACGATGAAGGCTCCCAGGATTGGTCCCCATACTCTGCCCACGCCGCCTATGATGACAACTGCACCAATTCTGATTGAAAGGTCCAGTCCGCACATGGTCTGAGGCTCTATGTATCCCATGTAGCATCCGTATACCATGCCTGCAACTGAAATAATCGCTGCACTCAGCTGAAACGCATGAAGTTTTACCGCAGGCGTATCCATTCCAAGGGACTGGGCAGCGTCCTCATCCCCTTTGATTGCCCTGAGATAATACCCCATCCTAGAATTCTCCACATATTTTGTGACAAGAAGCACGATTACCAATAATAAAAGGGCAATATAATAAAACGGCTTGTCGGAACTGAATACCAGGTTCCATGGCTGTTCCCCGTTGTAGCGGACATACAGACCTGCAGAACCCCCGGTAATAGTGTTAAGGTTAAGCAATAAAACACGGAGGATTTCAGCAAATGCTATGGTAGTAATTGCAAAAAACGGTCCTCTGTAACGCAGCGTCACTTTGCCCAGAAGAGTTGCAAACCCATAAGACAAAAGTACGCCGATGGGCATGGACAAAAGGGGGGATATTCCAAAAAAGTTATAGAAAATAAGCGCAGTGTATGCGCCTATTGCCGCAAAGGCAGAATGGCACCAGGAAATCTGTCCCCCGAATCCTCCCAGAACATTCCATGACATACCAAAAGAACCATATAAAAAGCAGGTCAATATAATTGATACAATATAGTTATCTTTTATAATAGAAGGTATCAGGAAAGCCGCTGCCAAAAGAACAAGGGAGGCAATTGTCTCCGTGCGGGAAAAACTGATTTTTTTTCTCATGCCACACGTTCCCCCTTTCCAAACAAACCGGCTGGCCGGATATAAAGCACCAGAAGCAGCAGGACAAATATTCCCAGCGAGCCCATATTCGTGTCAATATAGCTGGCAACAAGGGCTTCAATAACCCCAAGCAGAATACCGCTTAAAAAAGCGCCCCTGATATCACCCAATCCCCCTAAAACCACTGCCATCAGGCCTGTGGTCCTGAACGTGGCTCCCGTACTGGACTGAATTGCATAGATAGGCGTCAGAAGCAGACCTGCAATGGATGTAAGCACGATGCCCAGAACCCATGCAATGGCAAACATATTACGTGTGTTTACTCCCAACATTTCAGACACCTCCACATTTTCCGAAGTGGCACGGATGGCCTGGCCAAACATGGTTCTGTTAAGGAGCAAATGAAAAACCAGAACAAGGGCCATGGAAGCCACAAAAGCAATCAAACGCGGAAGGCTTATGATAAACGGACCAACCATAAGGGACTTGAGCTGAATCTCCGTGGGAATGGTCAGGGGATTTGCTCCGAAAATAAGGATAACCAGGTTCTGAAAGAAAAAGGACAGGCCTACCGTTACTATGATAGCCGTGGTTTTATCGCGGTTAAGTATTGGACTGATTGTCAGTTTGAATGATGCCCATGCAATGACTGCAGAGACAACCACCGTAAAAGGAATCAGCATGTATGCATCCCATCCGGTCAGGGCATAGCCCAAGTAAGTAATGTACATCCCAACCATCAGATAAGCACCACTTGCGAAGTTAATCATACGCATAACGCCGTATATTACAGTAATACCAACGGCAATCAGGGCATACACGCCACCGGCAAATATTCCATTAATTATATTTTGAGTGAAATACCACATAGATTAATTACTCCCATCTGTTGACTGAACTGTAATGCTACAGTGTTTGTGTGAAGGGTGTTATAGTATAAGACGGCCGACGGCCAAGAATCATGATTTATACAAGAAGGCTGTATCAACTGATAGAGGCGGGATGCCTGTACCTGCCATCCGGATTGCTTTCAGATGGCAGGCCGCATATATCCCCGGCGGACAGGGTACAGGCATTCGGCTGTCTGTGCAGATTAAAGCTTAACTCAAAGCATGAAATTCATTTACTCTGAACGGTAATCAATAAATTCCCCGGAGCCAAACTCAGGCGGATACACCAGCCTTGGAGTAAGGGTACCGTCCATATCCTGCCACTGTACCACAACATTGACGGCTGATGTATTCAATCCATTCTCGTCAAATTTAATGTGGCCGTCTCCTCCCACAGGATATGCCTGGATATTGCACTCGCGTATGGCGTCACGCAGTACCGTCCTGTCCGTGGAACCGCACCGTTCAAGGGCATCCACGATAACCATACATGAATCGATGGCTCCCAGGGCATTTTCAGGCGCCCAAGGCTCACCGGAAGCTTCGCAGAAACGTTTTAAATGCTCCATCAGTTCGGGATTATCATAGTTTTGTTTCTGCTCCCAGTTAAACTCGGCCGTTGAGCACATTCCAATGACAGAGTCGCCCAACGCATCTATCATCTGGGATGTAATCATGCCCTGTCCTCCTCCCACTACAACAGGGTGGAAATTCATGGATTTCATGGTACTGAATATAAGCTTTGCATCCTGATATTGGCTAGTGGCAAACACTGCCTCTGCCCCGCTCTGTATGATTTTGGTAACTAGGGCAGATGCATCCGTAATGTCTGGAGGATACGCCTCATCAACCACAAGTTCAAGGCCTGAACCTTCAATGGTTGCGCGCACACCCTTGGCATTATTGGTACCAAACTCTGTATCCGCATAGATAAGGGCAACTTTGTCAGTATTATAGCCGTACTCATCCTTAAGCCAGTTCAAATAATCAATCTGCAGCGGTCCTATGGTAGATGATTTTGCCGCCAGTGAGAATATCCACTGGTAACCCGACTCGGTAATGACATTGGAATAGTTCATGGTTATACAGGGAACCTGGTATTTTTCAAAAAGAGGGCATAAAGCAACTGTATAATTACTTCCGTCATTGCTCATGACGGCACAGATTTCCTTGTCCTCAAGAAGGCGCTGGGTTGCAGTCTTAATCTGGGTATTGTCACTCTGTCCGTCAGCCACAACAATCTCAATCTTTGCTCCGCCCATGGATTTTATACCGCCATTGTCATTAATCCAGTCTATGTAAGATTGAGCCGCCACTTTATGCCAGTTACCGGATTGCGCACCCGCACCGGTCAGGTTCGTTATCTGGCCGATTTTAATAGTTGGGACATCCGTGCCGGCGGAATCGCTGGCTCCTTCTGTCTTCTCAGGTGCCGCCTCCGAACTGCCGGCCGCCCCCGAGGTTTTGGTATTATTTCCGGACTGCGCTCCGCAGCCTGTACCTGTCAACGCAATGATTGATGCCATCAGTATTGCTAACATTCTCTTTGGTTTCATAATCTACCTCCGTTTACTCCCTCTGCATCTTCCGCATGCAGACAAACAGTAAGTTACATAAGCTCAGGCGGAATCTCACGGGCCAGTCTTGTAACCGCCTCACCAGTCAGTACCAGCGTCCCCTTTTGATTGAAACATTCGGTCTTCATCCTCACCCGCCCCTTTTCCAGTTTCTCCACACAGGTCACCACGGCCCGTATGGTATCCCCTATATATACAGGTGAACAGAATTCCGTATATTGGGAAATATAGATGGAAGTCGGAAAGGCTCTTGTCAGAGCAGTGGAAATCAAACCGGACGTAAGTGCTCCGTGAACAATCCGCTGCCCAAATTTACTTTTTTTAGCAAACTCATCATCTGTATGCATTGGATTATTGTCACCAGAAACCGCGGAAAAAAGAAGAACATCTGCATCCGTGATTGTTTTTTCAAATGCATTACTATCACCAATGCAAAGCTTTTCGTACGTATATACCATAATTTACCTCATTCTCCAGCCAATGCGGATTCCTGCGTATACCGGGCAGTCGTACCGCGAACCACCAGGGTGGGTTCTATCATAGTACGCAGAATCTCTGTATTGCCGGGGTTCTCAATTTGCTGCAACAGTGTTTTCACGGCACAGGCACACATTTTCTTAAGATGCTGGTCAACGGTTGTAAGTTCCATTCCATACAAATCCGCATACGTAATATTATCAAAACTGATGACCGATAGCTGTTCCGGTATCTTTATTCCATGTTTTTTAGAGTAATCAATAAACCCCATAGCCATCAGGTCATTGCATATGACAATCCCGGTTGGATTTGTTTCTAAATTGCGGATATACTGTCCTGCAATTTTGACTCCGGTTTCAAACTTCAAATCTCCGTTATAAACCTGTTCCTCTTCAAATCTGATATCATAATTTTCCAGAGCCTGCTTATAACCCATAAAGCGCTGATAACCGGCTGACGACTCCATGTTTCCTGTTATGAAAGCCAGCCTCCTGTGGCCAAGTTCAATCAAATGCTTTGCAGCCATATAACCTGCCTGGAAATTATCTACCGACACAAAACTTCCGTTGAAATCCTTCAGTGTCCTGTTCACCAATACAAGAGGCATTTTGGCAGCCCGTATGTTGCTGATTGCCTGGAGCATGGAATCCCCCTTGGCTGTAATCAGCATCAGTCCTGCATATCTGGATTGTATGGCCTGGTTGATAAACTCAACTTCCTTTTCCGCTTCATAATCACTGTTAAAAGCCATTACCATATAGCCGTGCTGCCTCAGTCCCTGCTGGATATAGTACAGCAGGTCAGCATAAAAAGGATTTCGTACATCCCCAAAAACCAGGCCCACTATATTGGTCCGCCCTTTTATCATACTCTGTGCAATGGCATTGGGCCTGTAATTGACTTCCTCAATATAATCACAAATACGTTTTCTCAGTTCAGGTCCTACCCCTGCCCGATTATTTATGACCTTTGAAACTGTAGAAACAGAAACTCCTAATTCATTTGCTATATCTGTAATTGTTTTTTCCATGCCGCCCTCCACGATTTATTGAAAAGGTTTTTGTGTTTTCAAACCGTATTGTATCATGTTTCACGAAAAATGTGGAGGGAACAGCTGGAATAATCTGCGAAATCAGTCTAGTTCTCTGCGCAGGGCATTAAGATTGTAAAAAGCTCCCATTCCAGCCTGTACATCGTTTTGTATACCATAAGGAGAAGCCGGATAACGCATACCATTTCTGCTGAGATTCCTGATTCCGTCAAGCATCTTACAAATATACCGCGGCGGAAAGGCCATCAGCATCTCGTCTTCCAGGACTCCCCCAAATCTCCTTTCTCCATAACAGGGTATGGTAAAACAGGGTTTGTCAGTTACCAGCGCCCTGACCCATGAATCAGAGCAGGAACTCTCACCTACAAAACTGCTGTCAAAGCTTTCATACCCCTCATACTGCAGACCGCAGCACATGAACACAACCTGCTGCGGCGTGGCATATACCAGACATACATCCGGCTCCTTTATGCGGCCTGACACCATAGGGGATGAAGCAACCGCTTCATAATGCTTTTGAGGCAGGTAAGCAGAACGCTGATGCCGCAGAGCATCCTCTTCTGTCTTAAACCACTTCCCGGCCAGGTGGGGGGAATCCTTAAAATGGTGTCCGCTTATCAGTCCCAAAATGCCGGAGCACTGAAGGGTAGGCATATGTTCATTGGTAAACCCCACCGTATAATTCAGCCGTGTTGTCTGGGCAACCATCTGACAGGCAGTAAACATTGCCCCCGGCGTGGGAATCCGGATTTTAGGCACCGCCTCCATATCCTCCTTTTTTTCAAAGAATTTAAGGGCAGTAGGGGTGGAACGCAGCCGCAGCAGTTCAATAAGTTCCCGCGTATACTCGGGAAGCCTGGCTGAATCGTAATTACTAGTTACATCATCCATGGCAGCACCTCTTTCATTATGTAGTAAAAGAAAATAGTTTTAAAAAACGGTTCCGCTTTTGTAGCAACGTTTTCTTTAAATCCCCCCTGGTATTTATATGAAATTAGGAAAAACGTTTGCCATAGATATAATATAATCTCAGAAAAGGCATCTGTCAAGAGGAAACATGTGTGAAAAGTTTAATTTACATGCACATATTCCATTTTATTGAATAAATTGCACAATACTTTCCTCTAGAAAAAGAGATAATATGAAATTTATCCCTAAATAGCCGCTTCAAACCGCATACTTATCGTCTATTTTTTCACAATCCCACCCTATTCTCCCCTGTTATATAAAGCTGCCCATATAAATCCTCCTGCGATATCCAACCAATACATAATACAGGCCAATTCTTCTGCAAAAGTATCAAAAACCCTTATTATACAAGCATTTCCTCAGTTTTTCCCCTTCATTTCCAGCTCCTGACGCGATAAATTCAAGTTGTCTATTGACAAAAACGTATTCTTAATATATTATCTGAATTAAAAGAAAATAAGAAAAACGTTTTCGCAATATTGCTGTTTTATATTTCAGAGCTGCGTATTTAAACTCATGTGTACGAAAGGAACAAGATATGATAAAAGGTAATGATTGCTGGAGTGCTGATAAAATTTCCGGCATGCGTACAGTCAGTATTTCCGGCAGGGAACTTTCTGTTTTCTGCGGAGTACCCGTGTCCCCTTATTCAATGCTGACAGAAACAGCGAAAAGCCATGGAAAGAAAGCAGCTATTATAGACAATTGGAACCGGAGCTATACTTACTGTGAATTATTAACGAAGGTCAACCAATTCTCTTCTCATTTACAATCAATGGGAGTCAATAAGGGTACGCATGTAGGCCTGCTTCTGTATAATTGTGCAGAATTTGCGGTGGCTTTTCTGGCCTTAAGCCGTCTCCGGGCGGTAACGGTTCCCCTGCCTGGCAAATATCAGAAGCCCGAAGTGCTTTCCCTGATAGAGAGAGGGGATGTCACAGCCCTGATTTGTGATGAGCACTTTGGGCCATGGTTCAATGAATGTCCGTCTTTAGACATTATCCTCTGTAAAAATTGTGCACAGAATTACGGTTTTTCCCATCTTCCAATTCCTGCAGGACAAGGAATCCGTGAATACAGCCAACCATCAGAATTGGATACGGCCATGATTCTATTTACATCCGGCACCACTTCCCAAAGCAAAGGAGTCCTGCTGAAAAATTATAATATTACGCACAGCATTGAAGCATACCGCCGGGTGTTTCAAATAACAGACCAGGATAAAGCTTTACTGGCTACGCCCATGTATCATGTAACCGGCATCATTGCACTTTTAGGTTTATTCATTTATACGGGCGGTACTCTCTGGTTATTAAATAAAGTGGAGCCCCGCCGAATGCTTCAATGTGCAGTCCACAATGACCTCACCTTCATCCACGCCTCGCCCACTGTTTTTCATCTTCTCCTGGAACACCGGGATGAATTTAGCAGCATTCCAAGTTTAAGAAAATTTGCATGCGGAAGCAGCAACATGCCCGTCGGCAGCATAAACAAGATTAAGGCATGGCTTCCTCAAGTTGATTTCCATACGATTTACGGCATGACCGAGGTTTCCTCACCAGCAACCATTTTTCCAACAGGGGCTGCCCAAAGCCCGTACAATACATCTTCAGGAGTCCCCATACCTGGTCTAAACATTAAAATTATAGACGAGCTGGGACACGAAGTGGAAAACGGACAGCTGGGTGAAATCACCATGTACGGAACAAATGTCCTGGAGACTTACTATAACTTAAAATGCCCCAGCCTGTCCGAAGACGGATGGCTCCGCTCCGGCGACATCGGATACCTTAATGACGATGGTTATCTGTGGGTCATGGACCGGAAGAAGGACATGATAAACCGGGGAGGAGAAAAGATTTGCACGGTTGATGTTGAGAATGCCCTCTGCAGTATTCCTGAAATAAACGAAGCCATTGTAGCCGGTATTCCTGATGAAAAATACAGCGAAGTGCCGGTGGCTGCTGTCAAATTTGAAAAAGGATGCTCTATCTCGAAGGAAGAAATCCGTATCCGGCTCGGGACCCAGCTTGCAAAATATATGATTCCTACCCAGTACATTTTTCTTGAAGACATACCAAGAACAGTAAACGGAAAACCCGATAAAAAAGCTGTCAAACAATTATTCATGGACAATGAGCAGCCATAATTTAAGAAGCCAAGGAGGCAAGGAGGAAAAGCCATTGAAAAAACCATTATTTCTGGACGGAGATGAAGCGGCTGCCTTGATTGATGACAATAAGACTGTTGCCACCATCGGTATGACGCTGGTATCTGCATCTGAAACCATTTTAAAGGCACTGGACAAGCGTTACCTGGAAACAGGACACCCCTGCGGCCTGACGCTGGTACATTCCTGCGGCCAGAGCGACCGCGACAGAGGCATCCAGCACTTTGCTCATGAAGGAATGCTCAGCCGGATTATCGGAGGACATTGGGGACTGCAGCCAAGGATGATGGAGCTGATTGCCAATAACAAGCTGCTGGCTTACAACCTTCCCCAGGGACAGTTTGCCCAGTTATACAGGTCCATGGCCGGCGGGGAACCCGGGAAAATCACCAAAGTCGGCCTGGGTACATATATGGACCCGCGTCTGGGCGGAGGGAAAATGAATGAAATCACCCAAAACGCACCCGACCTTATGGACGTGCTTACCATTGACGGAGAAGAATATATGCGCTACAAGCCCATTCCCATTGACTACTGCATTATACGCGGAACAGCCATCGATGAACTGGGCAATCTTACTACGGATGAGGAAGCTATGATGCTGGAGGTCTTTCCGGCTGTCATGGCCTGCAAAAAATACGGCGGAACGGTAATAGCCCAGGCAAAGTATAAAGTAAAAGCAGGTTCCCTGCACTGTAAGCATGTTACCATTCCCGGTGTGTTCATTGACGCTGCCGTGATATGCCCCAACCCCGAGGAGGACCATCGCCAAACCCATAGTTTCGCCATGAATCCCGCTTACTGCGGCGATATCCGGACACCGGAAGAAGCAGGGGAAGCACTACCGCTTTCCGTCCGCAAGGCAATCGGCCGCCGCGCTCTGATGGAGCTTCAGGAAAACGACATACTAAACGTAGGGACAGGTATACCCAATGATGTGGTAGGTCCCATCATGTCAGAAGAAGGAATCAACGACTTATGTCTGATTACAGTGGAATCCGGCATATATGGCGGTGTTCCCATGGGAGGTATCGACTTTGGCATCGCCAAAAACAACTTTGCATTAGTGCGCCATGACGACCAATTTGATTACTACAATGGCGCCGGTGTGGATGTCACTTATATGGGGGCCGGCGAGCTAGACGAGGACTGTAATGTGAATGCAACCAGACTGGGTCCTAATCCCACGGGCGCCGGCGGCTTTATCGACATCACCACCAATGCGAAACATGTGGTCTTCTGCTCTACCTTTACCGGGAAAGACCTCAGATGTTCCTTCAGGAATGGCAACCTGTATATTGACCAGGAAGGCAGTATAATCAAGCTGGTCAAAAAGGTGCAGCAGATTTCATACAACGGCAGACTGGCAAGAGAAAAACATCAAAAGATGCATTACATAACAGAACGCGCAGTGTTTGAACTGCGGCCCGAAGGCCTGACTCTGACTGAAGTGGCGCCTGGCATTGATTTAAAGACCCAGGTACTTGATTTGATGGAATTCGAGCCAATCATTGACCCGGAACTCAAAATCATGAATCCAAAACTGTTCCAGGACGACGGGCCCTTCGGACTAAGAGCTATCATTACCACAAAACATAAATAAAAATTTCAAGGAGGAATGCAAAATGAGGCTGAAAGACAAAGTAGCAATTGTTACAGGAGCAAGCCGGGGACTGGGCCGGGGTATTGCAAAAAAACTGGCCGAGGAAGGCGCATCCGTGGTTTTGGCTGATATGCTGCCCGCGGACCAGGCAGTAAGGGAAATCGAGGAGGCCGGCGGAACTGCCTGCAGTTATCAGGTAAATATCAGCAGCCAGGAAGAGGTCGCCGCCCTTGTGGCCTTTACAGTGGATAAATATGGCAAGCTGGATATCATGGTAAATAATGCAGGTATCAACAGAGACGGCATGCTGCACAAAATGCCCAAAGAAAATTGGGATACTGTCATAGCCGTGGATTTAACAGGTACATTTTACGGTACACAGGAAGCCATCAAATATATGCGCAACCAAAGTTATGGCAGAATCATAAATATTTCCTCCGGCAGTTGGCTGGGTAATATCGGTCAGGCCAATTACGCCGCTGCAAAGGCGGGTGTGGTGGGTCTAACCAAGACAGCTGCCCGCGAAAATGCCCGGAAGGGTATCACCTGCAATGTAATATGTCCCGGCTTCATCGAAACCGATATGACTTTGCAGCTCAAGGAAGTCAACGACGGCGCTGCATGGAACAGCATGATGCAGCGGATACCTATGGGATATGCAGGAAAACCCTCGGACGTTGGTAATATGATTGCCTTCCTTGCCTCCGATGAGGCGTCCTATATCACTTCTGAAGTAATCAATGTGGGCGGCGGAATGATTGTATAGCCAGTTACATATCTGATACCAATGTTTATGAAAAAGAGAGATGGAGGTTTACATGGATACATTAAAAGAAGTTGTAATCGTGAGTGGAGTTCGGCTTCCCGTAGGTAATTTCGGCGGAAGCCTGAAAGATATTTCTGTCATTGATATGGGCGCCATGGTGGTTGCCGAAGCCGTGAAGAGAGCCGGTATTGAACCTTCACAGGTAAATGAGGTGATTGTGGGCGAGGTCGGACAGGTTGCGCAGGATGGGTTTGTTGCGCGGGCCATCAGCCTGAAGGCGGGTATGCCCAAGGAGTGTACCGCTTATTCCGTAAACAGGCAATGCGGTTCCAGCCTGCAGGCAATTGCCGACGCCTGCATGGAGATTCAGACCGGGTTTGCCGATGTGGTGGTTGCTGCCGGTGCAGAAAACATTTCCCAGCTTCCGTATTATGTAAAAGATGCCCGCTGGGGCGCAAGAATGGGGCATAAGACCTTTGAGGATGGCGTCATTGATATACTGACATGGCCTCTTGACGGCAACCACAATGGTGTGACCGCAGAAAATGTTGCAGAAAAATATAATGTCACCCGGGAAGAACAGGATGCCTTTGCACTCCGCTCCCACCAGAGGGCCTGCGCCGCCATAGAAGCAGGTAAATTCAAAGATGAAATCCTTCCGGTAGAATTAAAGGACCGAAAAGGAAACATAACCATATTTGATACAGACGAAGGTCCGCGAAAGGGTCTTACAATTGAAAAACTGGCCAGACTCAAAGCTATCTTCAAACCGGGCGGCACAGTGACGGCAGCCAACTCATCCAGTCTCAATGACGGTGCGGCTGCAGTCGTAATCATGTCCAGAGAGAAGGCAGATGCTCTGGGTCTTAAGCCGCTCCTGAAGATTGAGGGATATACTGTGGCTGGTTTTGATGCAGAATTAATGGGATACGCCCCCAAATTCTCCAGCGAACAGCTGGCAGCTAAATTAGGACTGGACTTAAAGAGTATTGACATGTTTGAGATAAATGAGGCATTTGCCAGCCAGGCCTTCGCCGTATCCCGCGATTTGGGATTGGATGCGGAAAAGGTAAATATCTACGGCGGCGGCATCTCCATCGGTCATCCTCTGGGCGCCACAGGCTGCGTTCTTACGGTCAAAACCATGTATGAACTGATGCATAGCGGTAAAAAGGATGCCATGATAAGCATGTGTATCGGCGGAGGACAGGGAATCTCTATGTATTTCACCAAACTTTAATTTGATTCATACCACAGAAAGGAGCTTAGATGACAAAAGCACTAGAAGGGATACGGATACTTGATTTTACCCGTGCTTATTCAGGCCCCTATTGCACCATGCTGCTGGGAGATTTGGGAGCCGAGGTCATAAAGGTCGAAAGGGCAGGCAGCGGAGATGATACCAGAACCCTGTTTCCGGTCAAGGACGGGGAAAGCGGATATTTCGCCTATCTCAATAGGAGCAAGAAAAGCATTGCCCTGGACCTCAAATCAGAATCCGGCAGGAAAATAGCACTGGATATTGCCGCAAAATCAGATATCCTGATTGAAAATTTTTCTCCCGGAACCATGGGCAGGCTGGGGCTTGGTTATGAAGACATAAAGGCCGTTAATCCGGACATCATTTATGCTTCACTATCCGGCTTTGGCCAATATGGACCTTATAGCAAAAAACCGGCCTATGATGGTGTGATTTCCACCATGGCAGGGCTTGTCAGTCTGTCTGGTTTTCCGGAACAGCCGGTACGGCCGGGACCAGCCATAGCAGACAGCGCCACGGGAGTGCACTGTGCGCTGGCAGTTTTAGCTGCCTTATGCTGCAATCTCAGAGGAGGGCCCGGACAGTATGTGGATGTATCCATGATGGACACCATATTTTCCATGTTGGAGGGCTTCATTCCCATGGCGTCCATGCTGGGCATACTGCCGGAACGCTTTGGCAATGGAAATGCCAGTTCCGCACCATACAATATGTACCGGACAAAGGATGGTTTCGTGGCCATTGCAACGGCAAATGAATCTCTTTTCATGCGCCTGGTCAAGGTAATGCAGCGCGAAGACCTTGTGGATAACCCAAAATTCTGCCGGAATTATCTTCGTAAGCAGAACGTGGACGAGCTGGATGAAATCATCGGCACCTGGGCCGGACAATTTGATTCAGACACCCTGGTTTCCATGCTTGATGAAGCCAAGGTCCCTGCCGGGAAAATGAACACTGTATTCGATTTGCTTAAAGACCCTCAGATTAAGGCGCGCAACATGCTCATTGACCAGGAGATTCCCGGACTTGGCACATTTACATTCCCCGGAAATCCCCTCAAATTATCCCTGACACCGCCGGATACCAGCCAAAGAGCGCCCAGGCTCAATGAACATGCGGAACAGATATTGGCCGAATGCGGATATAACGAAGAAAGCATCAGCCAGTTAAAAGGCAGCGGGGTTATTTAGAACAGGCATATTTCAAGTTTTTTATTAAAACAAAAGAATAAACCAATGGAGAACGGCGTCATGGCCGTTCTCTTTTTTGGGATAATAATCTTCATTCTATTCTGTAATCTTCGCTGCATCTTCTTTAGGGGCCCCCCACCAGCACCTTCCATAACTTCCAGCAACCATCACTATCATTACACATTCATGTCCGTTATAATAAACCACGTAATGCAACACCGGATTTTCGGCCACAGACAAACACACATATCAAAAAGGAGAGATTCATTATTATGAAAAAACAGATTAAAGTTCTGGCTGTATTATCCACTGCCATGTTCATGGCAGCAGTAACCCCTAGCTTCGTTGGCACTGCTTCCACTGCTTACGCAAAAAGCGTTGGCTGGACAGAAGAAAACGGCAACTGGTATTACTATGATTCTTACGGCGAGGCAATCACCGACACCTGGAAGAAGAATGGCGATGACTGGTATTACCTGGATTCAGACGGAATCCGCGCCGCTGACAGGCAGATTGATGAGTATTACGTAGGAGAAGACGGAAAACGCGTGAGCATGAAGTGGGTTTCCGTGGAAAATGAAGATTTCTGGGATGAGGACGATGCTCCTGAATTCCTGTATTACTATTATGGAAGGGACGGCAAGGCCCTGACCTCCAGATGGGCTTCCATCAACGGAAGCTGGTATTACTTCAACGAGGACGGCATCATGCAGACCGGCTCCATCACAGTAGATGGATATAATTACTATCTCGGTGAGGACGGCAGCAGAAAGACCGGCTGGATTCTTCTGGCCGATGAAACCGATGACCCGGAATACGTTGAGTCATGGTACTACTTCGACAATACGGGCAAGCGTATTGAAAATGAAGTTGACAAAAAGATTGAAGGCCAGTACTACACCTTTGTGGACGGCCGCATGCAGACCGGCTGGTACAAACTTCCTGCCCAGGCAGCAGCAGAGTCCGGCGAAGCCCAGACAGCAACCCCTTCCGAGGCAGCTCCTGCAGCGGAGCAGACAGTAGCGGGCTACCAGTACTACGATGAGGATGGAAAGCGCGCTTCCGGATGGAGAACCATCGAAGGCGTGGAGGGCATCAGCGAGGAAGCTGAGCTTTACCGCTTCTATTTCAAGAACGGCAAGCCTTACCATGCAGAAAAAGGCCTTGAACTGTTCACCATTGAATCCAGAAAATATGCCTTTAACACAAAGGGCGAAATGCAGACCGGCAAGAAGGTGGTAAACCTGGAGGACGGCAACGTGGCTAACTTCTACTTTGACGAAGAAGGCGTCATGAAGACCGGCAAGCAGGTCATCTTTGACGAAGACTTAGGCGAGACACAGAACTGGTACTTCCACACCGACGGCTCCAGAAAGGGCCAGGGCTTCCACGGCATCAAGGACAATGTGCTGTATGTATACGGCCTGCGTCAGGAAGCCGATAAGGACCTGCGCTTTGCGCCTGTAGAGTTAAACGGCAACCAGTATCTTGTAAACAGCAACGGCGCAGTACAGAAGGCCACCTCTTCCTCCAAATCCAGCGCAATGCCTGAGCTTGGCAGCGGCTACAAGGATTTCAAGGACGAGAATGACAAAGTATGGACTGTAAATACCGAAGGTATCATCCAGTCCCAGAACGCCTCCCTGTAACAGACACACAATACAATCATAAAACCGCCCCATCATCCGTTCACTTAACCGGCGGTTCACGGCAGACTAACCAATTAGTCTGCCGTTTTTTTGTCCATTCTGACGAATTTACAAAAATTGCGGAAAAAAGTGGTATATTTTGCGATTTAAAACGTTATATATATTAATAAGTATTAATCAGGAGAGGACATTATGAGAGAACTTGCTGTTTTTTATTGCCCCAAATGCGGACACTATGCCTATTATCAGACATCCCGTCATCCCCAGTGCCCCAAATGCGGCACCCAGGAAGCCATGTACATGGTCAGGATGCATTATACGGAATTCATGCGCATGTCCTGTGATGAACGTGACGAATTCCTCTCCAGGGAAATCCTGAAGACCAATCCGTCTCTTATCACCCGTCTGACTGAACCCCACAAGCGCTATAACAGCCGGGAAATCATCGCAGAAATGAACAATGTAATTATGAACCTGGATACAGAAAATAAGATTCTCAGCGATACCGTGAAATGGATGCACGATACCATATGGGAACTGATGCATGAGAAACGGGAAGCAGCCCAGGGTAAGGCTGTTCAGGAAGAACCGGCGCAGAGTGGCGCTGCCCAGAGAGAGGCCGCCCAGAGTGGGGCTGCCCAAAGGGAGGCCGCCCAAAGAGAGGCTGCCGCCGCCGATATATCACAGCCCGGCGCCGGAAAAACAGAGGGATAAATCTAACCGGCTCCCAATCTGAAAAACATATAAATTTCCAACTTTATATATCTTTTGTGCAAATAGTGCGTTATAATAGTACATATAGAAGATGTTTTGTGCACAATTGTATTGTAAGGTTGGAAAGGAGTGGAACTATGAGCCATAAGATTATCACTATAGCCCGTCAGTTCGGCAGCGGAGGCCACGAAGTCGCCCAAAGGCTGTCAGACCAGCTGGGGATTCCTCTCTACGACCGGAATCTGGTGGAGATGGCCGCCGAAAGGATGGGACATTCTCCTGTAAGTATTGAAAAGGCAGATGAGTCCGCACTGTCCTCCTTCCTGGCCAGCTATCAGATTCCCAAGGAGCCCAATTCCGTGACCGGATACGGATTATCCCTGAATGACAGCACTTATGTTACCCAGACCATCATGATAGAGGCGCTGGCCCAGAAGGGTCCATGCATCATCGTAGGCCGCTGCGGCGATTATGTGCTGCGCAGCTATCCTGATTTGATTGACGTATTTATCTGCGCCGACATGGATGACCGGGTGCGCCGGATTATGGAACGCTACAGCTTTTCGGAGAGGGATGCTGTCAACGCCATCAAGTCCACGGACCGCCGCCGCAAAAACTATTATGAAAACTACACCAAACGCAAATGGGGCAGCATTGAATCCCATCAGATGCTCTTAAACATCAGCAAAATCGGCATGGACAGGACCGTACAAATCATCAAAAGAATTTATGAAACTCCATAAATTTATTACCATTCAAAAGGCAGGCGCCTGAAGGTATTTCCTTTGGGCGTCTGCCTTGCTTTTAAATATTTATCTTTCCTCACCGTCCAATCCCTGTCTTGGAAATATACGCCTCATACTGCCTCAGGGCATTCTCCTTAAAAGGCGCGCTGACCGTAAACTCTGAACCGTCAAACAGGGTCACCATACGTACGCTGAAGGTTGCCACATATCGGAGATTTACGGCATAGGACTTATGCAGCCGTATGAAACCAGCCTGCTCCATATTAATTTTGGAAAACAAATTTTCTAAGGTGGAATAGCAATGATATGTATGGCCGGCAGTCACAATTTTCACCCGCCGGTTGTCACCTTCGAAATAGAGGATGTCTTTTAAGGGTATTCTGTATACTGTCCGGCTTGATTTGAATTCAAAGGTTCCGGCATCACCCTCTATCTTTTCACAAGCTTTATAAAATATATTCTGGAAATCCTCCGGCCTGATTGGCTTCTTTAAAAAATGAAAGGGCTGGAACTGGAACAAATCCAGCGCATATTCATCCCCGTAAGCCGACATATAGACAATCATGCTCGTATCATTGCCCAGCTCCTCCCGGATGAACCTGCCCAGTTCAATTCCGCTCCTGTCCTTCATCACAATGTCCAGAAAAATCAAATCATAATGCCGTTCCTGCAGTGCTTCCTCAAATTCCTTACCGGTGTTGAATATCTCCACCTCCAGCCTACGTCCCTCTTTCCATCGCCTGATATAGTCCTCCAGCTGGCTGCACACCTGAAAGTCATCGTCACATATTGCTATCTGTATCATGCACCTATCCCCGTACTGCAATTTTAATCCTTAATATTTTACACCCCCCTGCTGTTGTTTCTCATTACATGTTGAAAAAAGACGTTTACACGTTGAAATTTGTCGAAAAATCATCCTCCCAGGGTAATATCCTGGGCTGCATACCATTTAAGGGCATCTTCCACATGCTCCCTCTTAAAGTCCGGCCAGTATTCATCAACCACATAGAAATCCGAATACACGGACTGCACAGGCAGAAAGCCGGAAAGCCGCCTCCGTCCTCCCCACCGTATAATGAGGTCGATTCTGGAAACCTCAGCTGTCTTAAGCCCTGGCCCAATGGCTTTGTCCTTAAATCCCAAATCCCACTCCCAGCTGTAATTTACCAGGAAATTAATCTTCATCCCGCCTTTCCCAAAATCCTGTCTGGCGGTAAAGGGAAGCAGCTCACGGGGAAACATGGGGGATTTTGTATTTCCCAGCACCAGCAGGCTGGCATCTTCCTTTGCCAGCTCCTCCACCGCTGCCACACAGGCTCTGGTAAATGCCTGTCTCTGGACAGAGGGCCGCTTTGTATTATCCGCCGTAAACCCGTAAAAAGACATTTCCCCAATGCCCAGTTCCCGGCACATGCGGTACAGGGACATTCCGGGCGAAATTCCGTGTCCATATCCTTCTGATTTATCCATTCCCTGGCCTTTGGCCCATCTCCGGTTTCCGTCCGGAATGATTCCGATGTGTTTTGGCAGCCTCATACCATCTCCTCCGTTCTTGCTTGTATATGGAAAGTATGGTCGTAAATGGCAAATCTATACCGCAGCCCGGTACAGGCAATCAGTCTTCCATTATTTTCTTTGGCTTATCCGTAATCAGGTTATCCGCCCCGGCTCTTCTGCATTTGTCAACCGAGTAGGCATCATTGACCGTCCAGGCTATGACTTCTTTGCCCAGCGCATGGATGTAGCTCACGGTCTCGGGGTTTATGAGGTCAATGCTCAGCACAAAATTGTCGGCACTGGTAAATGCCTCGGGCTGTTCTATGGCCTTGGAGGAGATAAATCCAGTCTCCAGGCCCGGGTCCAGCTGCTTTACCGTCTGAAGGGATTGATAGTCAAAGGACGTAATCATACACTGGCCTGCCATGCCCTTTGCCTGAATCATCCCAACCAATACCGGAATAAAGTCCTGGGTCTGGTGGCCATTGACCTTCACCTCTATATTCAGCTTTATCTTATCCTTGCAGTAATCCAGCACTTCCTCCAGGGTTGGTATCCTGACATCCTTAAAAAACGGGCCCCAATGGCTGGCAGCATTAATACAACTCAGCTCCTCATAACTCAAATCCCATATCTTGTCTGCTTTTCCTGTCATGCGCATCAAGTCAGCGTCGTGAAAAATCACCAGCACCCCGTCCTTTGTCTGCGTCACATCCAGCTCAATCCAGTCCGCCCCGTTTTCCACGGCTGCTTTAAAAGCCGGCATGGTATTCTCCGGCGCCTGGGAGTTATCCCCTCTGTGGGCAGTGATTTCCACCTTGCTCATCCATCCGTCCCCTGACCGTTCCTTTGCCAGGCCCCGGGCAGGCATCATGGATGCAATCACCGCAGCGCCCAAAAGGGCTGCTGTTATTTTTCTTTTATTTATTTTAACCATACTCCGTATCATATCAACGCTCCATATCATATCAATATTCCGGCCGCCCATCCTTTTCAGCGTCAAAAACAAGGCGCATCTGGCCGCCGTCAGCAGGACAGACAATTGATTTCATCTCCCGCACTGTAATCCGTTCCTCCCCCGTAAGCCTGCCGCACAGAAGGGGCGAGTCAGGGTCGTATATCCTGCGTCCGGCTTCCACCTGGGCCGGACTGAAATTCGCATAGCAGTACCTGCAGAAATGGGAGCAGGTATTGTAAGCGCCGATATCCACACTCCTGACGCAGCCGCATTCCTCTCTCTGGGTATGGTCCTTCTTTACATCCAGGGAACGGCCCAGCAGTCCGGCAATCAGTTGGTCATCAATACATTTGCCCTTACGGATATGGAACCCGGACAAATCCGCTGCCTCTGAACAGGTCCTGACGGTCATGCCATGCCTCTCTGCCTCCGGCCCCATGAAGGAGGCCAGGACCTGTATGTCCTCTCCCGTCATGGCATGGGCCTGAATCCGGTCCATCCTGCCCTTTATTTTCTGGTACATATCCAGGAAACTGATGACGCAGGTATCGGTGTAGCCTTCCAGGCAGCTGCACAGCCTGGAAAACCATTGGAAATGGTATTCCCTTGTATGGGACGGACTGAGAAGCACAGGGTCATATCTCCATATAACCCGCTCAGGCCCCAGCCTGGCGGACAGCTCCCGAAACGTCTTTACCAGTTCATTTTTATGGGGAAGGCCCGGTTCCACGTCCGTCCCATAGGGCGTCAGGGTAAACTGAAAATAATAGGGATATCCCATCCGGTCTAACAAAGACAGTTTTTCCATCATGGGACCCGGGTCCTTTGTCCAGAACACAAAGCAGTCCGCCGTATCCCGGTTCAGGAGAATCTTACTGACCTGCCTGGGATTCATGGGATTCCTTACATACAGGTACCCTTCCTCCAGCCGCCTGAAAAACCAGTCTGAGTAAAACGCAGGGATGTCTGTTCTCCTGCTGGCGCTGATAATCATGGCTGGACCTCCCTTCTCTGGCTGACACGGCAATCTGTGTAGTATAATATAACATATGGGGTGGCAGGAAGCAATCTGTGAGAAGCCTAAAATCCTTACATTTACAGTAAGATATAATAAAATCCATCCAGAAAGGTAGGATTTCATCCCCCTGACTAAATGGATTTAACGGCTCTTGCCCCTATTATTTTATCTCACCGCTCTGCTCCCTGGCCCAGTGGTCCACGATAATACTTGGCGCATACACAAACATCATATGCAATTCCCCTTCTCCGGTATTATACAGAGAGTGTTTTAGATTACTTGGAATAAAGATACAATCGCCTTCCTTTACCTGCTGCTTCTCCCCGTCTACCTCCATCTCTCCATGGCCCTTCAGAATCGTATAAGACTCCACTGTCTCATGGTCATGCTCCGGTATCCCGCCGCCTTTATACACCACCACATAGCCCTGGCAGAATTTCCCGCCTTCCATGGCTCCATTCTGGCCCAGGATGACCCGGGTACGCCGGCCGGCCGGAAATTCCGTCCCTTCTATATCCCATATGTTCACTTTTTCCATTTCATTCCTCCAGACTGCCTAGGAAATCAGATTCTTCACAGACTCCCGTTCAATGAGCCTGCCTTTAAAATAGGTCTGGCTCTTATGGGCGCAGGTCTGCGTCTTTATCTGCTCCATCAGCTGTTCAAATATGATTCCTGCCGTATCTGCCAGGGAATGGCGCAGCGTGGTCAGCGGAGGGTCCAGGTATTTTACCTGGGGAATATCATCAAATCCAACTACGGATATATCATCCGGTATCTTTAGTCCGCTTTTGGTGATGCCTCTGTATACGCCGTAAGCCATAAAATCATTGAACATGAATATGCCTGTGGGCCTTTCCTCCTGGCGCATTAATTCCAGGGTTTTATAATAGGCATCGTCCTCGGATTCCACATCGCGGACAATATATTTCTCGTAGTCCTCTATCCCGCATTCCCCAAGAGCCTTCAGGGCCCCTGCCAGACGCTCCCTGTTATACTGACGGTCCTTGTCGTTAATATACAGGGCAATCTTCCTGTGTCCATTGCCGGTCAGGCACCTCACCGCCTGGCAGGCCGCATCTTCATTGTCAATATTAATACAGGGGGCATCCACATCAAAGGTACGGTTTACAATCACCATGGGAATCTCCCCTATGTATGGCTTCACATGTTCCACATCCTCTGTGGATGCAATATACAGTATGCCGTCTACAAACAGGTATTTAAGGGTTTTAAAGTACTCCTTCTCCTTTTTCACATCTCCCAGTGCATCACATAAAATCAGGGAATAACCTGCCTTTGTAGCGCATGCCTCCATATATTTTACTACCTCCGGATAATATGGGTTCATGATATCCGGTATGATGAGGCCAATCAGCTTGCTTCCGCCTTTTTTCAGGCTCCTGGCCGCCAGATTGGGCTTATAGTTCAAATCACTGACAGCCTTCATCACTTTCTCTTTTGTCTCTGGCTCTACAAATGCCACGCCTGACAGCGCTCTGGATACTGTGCTGGGAGAAACCCCTGCATATTTTGCAACATCACGAATTCCTACCATTGGTATTCTCCTTTAACCGCCTTTTACCTTATAATACCATCTTCACGGTAATCTTTCCAGACATTTTCAAACCAGATTTCCTCGTCGGGAAGGGGTCTTACAGGCCTCCAGGATACATGGCAGACCTTCGTTCCTGCATCATAATAAATCTCCTGGAGCACGGATGCATCCGTTTCCTCTGTCCTGTTCCTGAACCGTTCATCCAAATGGGGGTTAGGTATCTGCCCCTCCGGATTATATACCAGACAGGACCCTCTGCTGACGCCGACCCTGGCGTCATAATCCTTCATGGCCTCCAGGTAAACAAACTGGCTTATCAGAAGATGCTTCAGTTTATACAACTCCTTAAGCGCTTCCGGTCCCTTAATACGGACCTTGCGCTCCAGCTGTTCCCTCTGCCTCCGGTTTTCCTCAAGAGCTGTCCCTATCCCTTCCCCTGAGCGGATACACGCCCCGTATTTGGTCATCCTGATTCCCAGCAGCCTGAGCTGTCCTGCCACATCCGTCAGGCAGTCCTGTGTGCTCTGCAGGGCGAGTTCTCCAAAGGCCGTCTCCTCCTCCACCTCCTTCATGTGGGCGCTGAGGAACTGCTCCCTTTGGCAGGGTTCCCCCATGTAACGCTTCACAATATACTGGCTGGCCCGTATGGCGCCTACCTGACCTGCATTCAGTGCACTCCCGCCCGGACGGTATATGCCGTGGGAACCATTTACCTCACCCACGGTGAAGAGGTGCCGGATATTGCTCTCCCACCACTGGTTTCCTCCGATTCCGCCGTTGTTATGCTGCGCGCACACTGCAATCTCCAGATACTCCCCGGACAAATCAATATGATGGCTGCTGTAAACTTCAATGGCCGACGGATTCATATGCTTCAGCCGTTTATAAGGCGTATCCAGAAGAGCTTTGGAATTCTCAAGATACTCCCTGGCCTCCCCGGCCAGATACCGGAACGTAACATGTCCGTCTTCCATCAATGCAGACGGATTATGCATAAAATCCAGATAAACCCGTCTTCCCTTCAGCACAGTCTCCTGATAAACAAGCAGGTCAATGAGAGAGGACCCCTGGGCTTCAACCTTTCTGGGGTCAAAGGGCCATTGATACCCTTTTAAGAAAACTGCCGTCAAAAGCTGTCTGGGCGTATCAAAATAATCATTCAGGAATTCCCTCTCATTGCCGCCGTCCTGGTCGGCAGACAGATAACGGGGCAGGCATTGCTGAAAGGTTCCCGACAAATTCCATCTGTGCTTTACAGATGCAATTCCAAACTGGGACTCAGTCAGATTCTTTGCGGCAGCTCCTGCCTCCAGCAATATTCCCATCCCGCCGGTCTGACTGACCGGATATACACTGGCCTGATACATCCCTGCTTCCCCGCCCGTGGCCCATATGACGTTAACGGCCGAAAACACGGCATACCGTTCATCGGGTGAGGCGGCCTTCCGTTTATTCAGGGCAATGATGCCCGCCGCCCTCTTTACGCCGTCCTCTTCTTCCGTGAGCAGGCGTACTGCCTGATAGCCGTCAAAGAACGGGATTCCCCGTTCCTCTGCCTGGCGTTCCAGGCATTCGGTCATGTATTTGGATGTCAGCGGGCCTGCGGAAATCCCCCTTTTTAACGGGTCGTGGTCCGTCTTATACCCCACATATTCCCCGCTCCTGTTAAAAGGAAAAGGCACGCCGATATCCACCAGATGGTAAAATGCCCGGAGAGAGCCGGCTGCCTCAGCCATGGCAATATCTCCATCCACACATCCCCCCTCAAACAGGGTCTCCGCCATTTTCCGGATGCTGTCCGGTTCACTGCCGCACTGGGTCAGTTTATAGTAGGTCTGTTTGTCTGAACCCGTATTCCTGGACGTCCCCATATACCGTCCTTCTGTAATCAGGGCAATGTTTTTCTGCCCCAGCTTATGAAGGGTTACGGCTGCATTAAGACCTGCTGCCCCGGTTCCGACTATGATTGTATTGTATTGGTAAAAAGGTATCCTGTTAATATCCATATGCTGAAACCACATCCTATAAACGCCGGATGTGGAACCCTCCATCCACATCTATGTAATTGCCTGTCGTGTAACAGAAATCGTCGGAGCAGAACGCCCTGACCGCCTTTGCCACATCCTCAGGAGTTCCCCATCTCGCGATGGGGAACATCCCCTGACTGATAAGTTCTGTATACTTTTCTTCCACCTGGCTGGTCATATCGGTGCGGATGACCCCAGGTCTTATTTCATATACAAAAATCCCCTCCGGGGCCAGCCGGTCCGCATACAATTTAGTAAGCATAGATATACCTGCCTTTGAGACACAGTATTCTCCCCTGTTTACAGAAGAGACTTCAGCAGAGCAGGACGAAATATTGATGATGGTTCCACGCTTGTCTCCGTGTAAAGGCTGTTTCATCATCTGCAGCGCCACTGCCTGCGTCATGAACATATTTGCTTTTGTATTGGTCCCTATTACATAGTCAAAGCTCTCCTCTGTCATCGTCAAAAGGTCAGCCCGTACCTTTGGAGCAACACCCGCATTATTCACAAGTACATCAAATGTTCCTAATGCTTCTAATGCTTGTAAAACTACACGTTTTCTATCTTCCGAGTTACTTATATCTCCCGAAAACCAGAAATAGTCTACCCCGGCTTTTCTCAATATCTCCGTACTTTCAGGATACTCTTCTTCAGGCCGGGTTGCCATTAATGCTACGCGATATCCATTTAACCCTAATTCCTTTACAATAGACAGACCTATTCCCCTGCTTCCTCCTGTCACTAACGCAGTTCTCATGGTTCACTCCCCCCTATCTATAGTTATCCAAATTTAAGGCTCTAAAATAAATTCGGTAAAAACATTGTAACTTGCGGAACAAATGTAATAACCATCAAAAACGCAAACATTGCAATCCACATGGGGATTAATGGTCCTATCATTTTCGAAAGAGGCGTTTGTGAAATCCCAGACGCTACAAACAGTGTTATTCCTACCGGAGGTGTGCTCATTCCTATCGCCAGGTTTGCTGTTACTACTAACCCAAAATGTACTGGATTAATTCCAAGAATTTTTGCCACTGGCAGTAAGATTGGAACAATTAGAATAATTGCAGGCGTGGAATCCAAAATCATGCCAAGGAACAATAAAATAACATTAGAGATTAAGAAGAAAATGATTTTGTTGCTGCATAATGCCAACAATGCATCTGTTATCGCTGTAATAATATGGTTAGCAGTCAATACCCATGATAATGCATTTGTTACAGATACACAGAACATAACTGCAGCTGTCGTAAACGCGCTGTCCTTTAAAATTTCAGGAATATCTTTCAATTCCAGCTTTTTATATACAAAACGCCCGACTATAAATGCATAAACCACTGCTATAACCGATGCCTCCGTTGCAGTAAACTTTCCGCTTAATATTCCGCCCATAATGATAACTACCATTATAATAGCCCAAATGGAGTCCTTCAATGCACTCATTAATTGTCCAAAGGTTGCCTTGGGCTCCACCGAATATCCTCGTCTGCCGCAATAACCAATGCATACCAGCATAAGTGAAATTCCAATTATAATTCCCGGAATATAGCCTGCGAGAAACATATCACCCACAGATACCCCTGCGGTTGTCGCATACACAACCATAACAATACTTGGCGGAATAATAATGCCTAATGGCCCGCTGGTTGCAGCTATGGCTCCCGTAAAAGCTTTATCATATCCTTTTTCATGCATTGCAGGTATCAAAATAGACCCAATTGCAGAAGTAGCAGCCGCACCGGAACCAGATATTGTCCCAAAAAACATACATGCTACTACACACACCAGTGATAATCCTCCTTTTATATGACCAACTAAAGCAGAAGATAAATCAACCAGCTTTGTGGAAATTCCTCCCTTTGCCATCAGGTTTCCCGAAAGAATAAAGAATGGAATGGCAAGCATAGAAAAGGAATCTATCTGCGTAAACATTCTTTGCACCACTGTCTGCAGAGTATAGCCGCTTAGCAATAATCCTGCTATGGATGAAAAGCCAATGGAAGCTGCAATAGGGACACTGAAAAAACAAAGTCCAAATAATATTAAAAAAATAATCAATCCCATAATCCCCTATCAACCTCCTCTTCTATATATTATTAGTTGCAGATTTTCTAAACATATCATAGAATTTTTCCAGTTCATGAATCATAATCAACATCCCAGATACAGGAAGCGCAGCATAGGGAATCGCTAAAGAGATATGAAGCGCTGGCGATACCTGTTTTGCAGCTATGCTAAGCATATTAATTCCATAAGCCAGAATGACCCCTCCAAAAGCAAGCATTCCCACATGCGAAATAAAGGTGAATAATCTTTCTGTCTTAGGAAATAACGCTATCATAAAATCAACTCTGAAATGCGCATCTCCAGAAACCGCCCAGCCTCCTCCAAGGAACACCAGCCACACAAAACAATATCGGCAGGCTTCTTCACTCCACGCCAATGGGCTTTTTAATATCAGACGGAATATAACCTGAGCAAACGCCGCAGAAATCATTCCACCAAAGGTTATATAAATTACAAGCAATTCTATTTTATTCAGAACCTTTAATGCTTTCTTTACCATTGTTTTCCTCCTAATGCGGCTTTCGCCCACCATATAGGCGAGCGGAAGCTAAATTCAATCTATTGCAAAGAAACACACAGGTCTATCATATCTTCGCCTACAACGTCTTTAAACTTTTCCCATACTGTTTCCGATGCCTTAACAAAGTCCGATTTGTCAGCCACCTCATTAATCACCGTACCGCCCTTCTCTAACTCTTCAAGGCATTTATCATTATAATCCGCCCAATTCTGACGTTCTACTTCCTCCAGATAAGCTCCAGCCTCCCACACAGCATCCTGAATTTCCTTTGGCAGTGACTCAAGATAGCTCTTTGACATTATTAATACATCGGGTGTACGAATATGCTCTGTAAGTGAGAAATACTTAGCAACTTCATAATGCTTCATACTATATAATACGGGAGCGGCATTTTCTGCGCCATCAATTACGCCCGTCTGTAATGCTGAGTATATGTCTCCCATTGGCATAGGCGTCCCCGTTGCACCGAATGCGGCCATTGATGACATAAACACATCGTTTTCCGGAACTCTCAGCAGCAGTCCATTCATATCTTCCATTTTATTAACTGCATTCTTTGAATTATAAACACTTCTGCTTCCTGCATCCAGCCAGGCAATCACAACTAAATCTTTCTCAGCCAGCAGATTATTGAACCAATCCTTTAAGCCCCCATTAAGGCAGGCATCCATGTGTTCCAGGCTGGTGAAAATGTAAGGCAGTCCAAATATTGCTGACTCTTCTACATAAAACGATAAGTCCGTAGACATACATTTTGTAATTTCCAAATTTCCCATCTGAACACTTTCCAGCATCTCCCTATGATTTCCTAATGCTGAATTTGGATAAATCTCAACTTGAATCTGGCCATTCGTCAAGTGTTCAAGCTTTTCACCAAACTGTCCAAAAGATACAACCTCCGGATGGTCTTCAGCCTGCGTATCTCCAAGTTTCCAGACCATTTTTTCAATGCTTTCTTCTTTTTCCGTTGTTTCTGCACTTTCTTTTTCCGCTGTTGTGCTACTCGCCTCTGAAACTTTCCCGGTTTCTGGTTTTTTGCCGCATCCTACAATACCAGAAATCATGCATACTGCCAATACTGCCGCTAACAATCTCTTCATTCTTAATTTCCCCCTTACTCTTTGATATTTAAAAATTCCATTATATCTTCTTTCATCTGATTTGATTCAACCTTTATGCCTGTCCAGTTATTAAATGAACACATACCCTGATGAACCAACAAATCTATTCCGGAAACTGTTAAAAATCCTCTTTTCTCTGCATTCAGGCAAAATTCCGTCTGCATGGGTTCATAAATAGCATCAAAGAAAACCGCATTCTCACAAACTGACTCATATGGAAAAATAACCCCCAAATCTCCCCTCCCCCCCATTCCATTCGGTGTACAGTTTGCAATGAGCCGGCATGAAGGCAGTTCCTGTTCCCACTCATCAGTTTTCCAGTCAATTACCTTAATATTAACTGATGGTACTTTAGTCTTAAGCCTCTTAATAAATGCATTAAAGCTTTCCATGAAGTGAATCTCCGTAAATTTATTCGATACTACAATTTCCTTCACTCCCTGTAAAGCTGCCTGCGCCGCTGCTGCTCTGGCCATTCCTCCCGCACCTAAAATAAATACCTTCTGGATTTTTTCCTGCGTTTCATCTCTGGCCTCATTTACTGCGTTCCAAAAACCCAAACTATCAGTATTATAGCCGATAATCCTCCCCTCTCTCAGGCATGCGCAGTTCACGGCTCCGATAATCTCCGCTTCTTCTGAAAGTTCGTCCATATAACGTAAAGCCACCTCCTTCACAGGCATAGTAAACACATATCCCTCCAGATTAGAAGCTACGAGTCCCTGCATGATTACATCAAAATTTTCCAGATTACCTTTTATAGCTACAAAGACATTATCCATATCCAAACGGTCAAATGAAGAATTCATAATAACCGGAGACATTGAATGCGATATGGGATCTCCAATAATAGTAAAAATCTTACTTCTTGCATTTACTGTCTTCTTTCTCATAATAACCTCACATTATCTGTGTACAATAATTAACCTGTTACCTGGCAGAATACCCTTTAATCCCTTTGTCCCGAAAGTGAATGGCTGCCTTCTGGGACAACCGGTACGGCGCCTTCAGATTAACAGCACTCACCTTATCAAACATCTCTTCAGGATATTCAAATGCGCTCTTCCGAAACTGCATACCTGCATTATTGCACAGGATATCCACATGACCGGCTTCTTCCAAAAGGCGTATCCACATCAGAAGAAACTGACAAATCCACATGGTAACACCGGCCCTCCCGCCCCAGATTTTCAACCGCCCTTCTGGTATCTTCCAAATCCCCGATATCCAGCGCAATGATATCTGCTCCTGCCCTGGCAAACCCGGCCGCCATGCTTTTGCCGATACCTGTTGCACAGCCTGTAATCACTGCCTTTTTCCCTGCAAGAGAAAACAATAAATCCATGCGAAATCTTAACCTCCCCTCCCATGAAAACGGTTTCTTGTATCGTTATATACATATTAACTCATGAAAACGATTTCGTCAAGAGAAGATTGTGGATTTTTCAAATTACAAAAGCCAATATAATAAAAATGGAAAGGGATGAAGATTTTACCCTTCGTCCCTTTCCGTCTCTCCTGTAATCTCTGAAATCTATTTTTAAATGGTTCTCCCTTTCAATCCTTCTCCCGCTTCGCCGCCAGCAGCCGGTCCAGATAAACAGACTTAAACTGCCTGCTGGCCATGGCCTGCTTAAGGGGCGGCAGTTCCAGGATAGCACTGAACAGGGCGGCCATGGCCCTGTGGTTGGAAAACGCCTGATTGTCAAACACCAGGTTTGCCAGGGTTCCCTTCTCAATGGCCTGAAGCACAAACCGGTGGGTGCTGTTCACCGGCGTAATAATCTGCTCTGGCCTGCGCTCCATCCGGACAGCCTTGAAGCTGCAGTTCCTGGCGCACACGCCGCAGCCCAGACAAATGTCCTTATCCACCACAGCCCTTTTTCTTCCGTTTCCGTCATCCTCCATGGAAATGGCCAATACCGGACAAACCTTGGCGCACTTACCGCAGCCAGCACACTGGTCCCCGGTAATATCAGGAATATAATTGGTGGTGGCCACGGGCTGCATGGGGCTGAAATGCCTGGCAGCCTGAAGTGCCTCACAGCAGCACCCGCAGCAGTTGCAGATAAAAGCCGGGTGCTCCCGCACATTTTCCCCTATCTGTACCAGATTGCTGGCGTAGGAGCGTTCCAGGGCATCCAATGCTTCCTCCTTTGAGATGAGCCTGCAGTAATCCCCGTGCTGGGCCAGGGAACGGGCCACATTGTCAAAGGTCAGGCATACATCCCAGGGAGCGTTAATCTGGCAGGGATGGCCTGCGTGGGACATCTTATGGCGGCAGTAGCAGAGTCCCAGTCCAATGTATTCTGCCTCCTCTACAATGTGGGTGGCTCGCTCGTAATCCAGGATGTGGTTCATCTTATCATTGGTCAGGACCGGTTCCTGGACGAACACGCGGCCCAGCTTTGTCTCGGTGGCGTAGAACAGGTCCTTGATGAAATCCTCCTCCACATTCATGTACTGGTAATACAATTCGCTGAGATATTTCTGGTCAATATCTCCCCTTGTCCGCATCAGGGCAAATTCAATGAATCCTGCCATTGGCGGGGGCATCACGAATTTCCGCACTCCCTTGTCCCAGGAGTCCACCAGCAATGCCTTGCCGCACAGGTGGTCCAACAGCTTTTCCGCCTTGTACTCCGAGGTCCCCCATATCTTTGCCGCCTTTTTAATGGTAAACGGACGGACCGGCAGCAAAGCCACCCATTTGGCCTCCTTTTCAGAATAGAGGACCTGCAGTATCTTGTACAGCGTCTCAGAGGCCGGGGCCCCCTGGGTAAACCAGTTGATGCGTTCTCCCAGATTCCGGTATGCGTCGCGGGTTGTAAGATGTCCCATTGTCTTTACCTCCTCCTTGGATTTTCCTTGATTGTTCCCATTTTTTTCCCTGTCATACCGGAATGCGCCTGAACATATACGCTGTCAGCTGCGCCAGGTTCCGGCAGGGCATGGAACAACCCCTTCTCCGTCTACTTTAACACTGCAAAAAATAATATTCAACTGGAAGTACATCACATGCTTCCTTTCCACAAAATCCCATTTTGATTTTCTGTCTTATACTTCTTATCCGCCTAATCGAACATGTGTTCGAATTTTTCTTGACAAAATCCCCCCTCAGTGATATCTTTAAACTACATCACAGATTCCCTTTTCCACATGAGAGGTGGAAAAATATGCTATATTACATACGTATTGATAACCGGAATATCTATGTCTCAAAAGAAATTTATAAATTATACTGCAAAGGCCAGCGGAAGGAGCGGTATTTCCGGGAGTCGGATATCCATAATAGGACATTTTCTTATAATGCATTGGACACAGAGGATTTAAACGGCTGCGACCTGTTTCAGGACACCCGCTCCAAATCTGTGGAGGAGCAGGCTGAGGAGGCATTGGAGCGCTCCCTGCTCCTTAAGGCCATGAAGGGCCTGGACCCCAGAGAGAGGGATATGATACGCCGTATTTACTGTTACGACCAGTCCCTGCGCCAGATTTCCAGGGAAACCGGAGTTCCTGTAACCACGCTTCATTACCGCCACGGAAAGATTCTCAGGAAGCTGAGAAGCCTCATGGAGCAGCGGCAAGAAGAATGAGAAGGACGGGTGCTGCACAGATTCACACCGTTATTTGGGCCGGACGGCCTTTTCTATTCGGTTTTAATCGAACATACGTTCTGTATAACGGATGAATCTTGTAACCACCCATGATTACTTATACTGGAACAAAGGAGGAATCTGGTTTGAATATTGTTATATCAACAGAACATAGTCAGCTTTTCAGTCAACTTTATACAGCCGCAGACTCAGCCATTTCCACCAGGCGTCTGAGGGGCATGGAGCTGTATGCCTTCAGGAGCCTGACACCGGACGAACTCATCAAGGAAGCTGCCGGCTCTCCCACAGAGCTGTGGCTCATGTTCTTTGACAGCGACAGCCGTCCTGACTGGCCCGATGTCCTGGACAGGCTCACGTCCTGCAGCAGCCGGATAATGGTCTGCATGGTGAGCAGTGATTACCGCACCGCGGCCCGTCTGGTCAACAGCCACTCCGTCCGCGGCATTGCAGGCTACATCCATCCTGCCCATGATAATTTAGAACGCTCCTGCCTGAATATCCTGACCTACCTGAACCGCCGCGTGAATTCCACGGACGGATTTCTGCTTGTACACGGAAACCGGCAGGAAGCCCGTGTCCCCTTTTCCGGAATCTATTATATAGAAACCGTAAAAGGGACCCACATGTGCAATGTACACTGCTCTGACGGGGTATATACCTTCCGCTCCGGTATCAAAGAATTGTCAGAAAAGCTGGCTCCGCCCTTCCGTCAGGTACGGGCGTCCACCATAGCAAATCTGTCCAATGTCCGGTCCTTTGAACCTGACCAGGGGATTCTCTCCTTTACAGGCGGTATTTCCTGCTGCTGTTCCCGCAGCTACAGGCGCGGTTTGTCTGATTATTTCCGCAGGTATCCGCTCCGCGCGGGCCTGGACGCAAGCAATGGATAGGCACGGGGCAGGATTCATCCGCCAGGATGCATTGGCCGGGACGCAGCGGAAAGGGCAGAGAATCATGCCTCTGCCCTTTCTTTCCGTATCAATATCCATTAGCGGTTATTTTTGCCCTATAATCAGAATTGCTGTCCCCCTATCAGGATAAGAATAACTGCCGTTCCTGCATCCGCCGCCTGGTAAGTCCTTCCAACACCTTTCCGGCTGCTTTGTTCCATTTGGGAAATTCATCGGCCGCCCCCTTTACATCCCCTGCATTCAGACATTTTAAAAGCGTACTGTTCCTGAGCGCGCCTGCCCCCAGATTATATGCAAAGCTTACCAGGGCATCAAACTGGTTTTGGGTTACGCTGCATCCCAGCACGTTGATTACCGCCTGTTCGAATTTTCTTAAGTCCTCCCTCAGATATGCCTCTGCCTGTGCCTGGGTAATCCTCATCCCCATGGTCACTCCGGCCGTATGTCCGTACCCGATGGTTGGCACACCGGCTGCGCAGCGGTATGCCTCCAGACGGCATCCTTCAAACTGTTTAATCAGGCAGATACCTGCATCCGATATTCTTAGTTCTCCCCGGGCCTGTTCTGCTTTATGGTCTGCTGGTGCTGGAATGACGGGAAGCTCCGGTGATTCCTCCTCCGGAAAATGCAGTACGCCGTTTTTATCCACCTGTACGATAAAGCTTGTCCCCAGCTTTGCCATCCGGCCGTCTTTGTTAAAATAATAGGGCTTCCCTTTAATGAATTGGAGCCCCTTAACCATCGCAAAGTCCGGGCCGAAATAATACCAGTCGTCTTTATAAAGGTACCAGTTATCCCTCACAGCATGGCCTGAACCATCAAACCAGAACCACTGCCCGCGGTCCTGATACCAGTCATTGACCACATACCGTTCCGGCTCCAGATAGAAACGGACCCCGCCGTCTTCCTTTACCCAACCCGTGGGGTGGGGTAAAGGAGCTGCTGGTTCACATACCTGCTCTGTATAATCAATGTCCTTGAGTTTCAGAACATTGGCCCAGGGCGTATCCCGGACCCGTGTCTCCACTGTACCGTAATTGATGCCCTTAGCCTCAATGCATTTTCCATTTCCAATGTAAACCCCGATATGTCCAGGTTTCCAGAGGGCCCAGCCTGTCATTGATTCATTTAATGCGCCTATGGGCTGCACCTCCCGGGCAGTCTCCTTATAATTGGCGCTTCCCCTCAGGATACCGGTGCACCAGGTAATCAGACCGGAACAATCCGTACAGTGCTTACCCATGAAACACCGCGCCTTGGCTATGTACTGGGGTGTGTAGACCTTGGGATTTTCCGCTGCCAGCTGCAGCAGCAGCGCCTCCGTCAGAACCTGTCCCTTCATACCGAACACATACGGCGTGCCCAACTTCCCCCTGCAGAATTCAATCAATTCCCTGCTCGTCTTACTCATGATTCATTCTCTCCTTTCACTGTTCATGAACCGGCATCCTCTGCCTCCATGCCGATAAAATCCGTATAATAAATATGCTGCCGTACATCCGTCAGCATAAAACCATAGAGATATCCATCCCCGGATATTGGTACTGTCTCCAGCAGCATGTCATCCGGTTCCTCTATATAAAATTCCGTTCCCATGTAATAGCTGTCTGTGTAATACCGGCTGTCCGGAAGGCAGCCCGGAACATCGCTGGCAGCGCTGGCGGAATCTTCCGGTTCAGCCGCTGCTTCCCCGGAACCATCCACAGCTTCCCCGGACTCAGCCAATGCTTCCCCGGGCTCAGCCGCTGCTTCTCCTGCCTCCTCTGCATCTTCCATACATTCAACCGGATACAGCGGTATCATCCGGTCCCCCTCCTTCAGCTCATAAATCTGTTTTGCAGCCTCAGAGGACAGGCCCGCCGGCGTCACGGAAAGAATCTGCCCGTCCCCATGCTCCTCGTCAAACCCAATCCGCAAGGTACACAGCTCCCCGTTATAGAGCACCGGAGCCATATATTCCGTGTATGCCTCCAGATTCATGGTTTCAATAAGGCAGAGCACCTGTCCCTTCATTCCCATATAGCTGTCCTCCGGCACTGCACGCAGCGTCCCGTCCACTCCAATGGCCACATCACTGTCCGTGCAGAGAAGATAATAACTCCCCTGGTCCCCCACGGGGCAGAACACAGCCAGGTATGCTCCTGTCACGGAAGAAATATCCTCCGGGGAAATACTGATTTCCACAGCGCCGTCCTTATGTGCACGTATGTCTCCCCAATCCACACCGCTTTCCCTGGCCAGATACGCTGCATATCCGTCCGTCAGCTGCCTGTAGGCACTGCAGAATCCTGCGGCGTCATACGTTTCAAGGTCCTCCTGCAGATATGGATTGGAACCGCTGGGCAGGTATATGGTCAGGCCGCTTGGATTCACAGGATAGCCTGCGGCCGACTGTTCTGCCACCAGTTTCCCCATCCGCTCCTTTAATGTCTGTAATGCCTGTTCGTCCGGATATACCTTCTGACAGGCATCCAGAAAGTCCATCACATCCACCAGCTCCGAAGCACTTCCCGCCTGTCTGCTGCCAAATGCCAGCATCTTCAACCTGTCCCTTCCCAGTTCACCGTACAGCTCTTCCCGGCATTCCGCCGGTATTCGGTCCACATATTGGTGAAAAACCTCATGAAATGCCCGGTATTCCTTCATATCCATAAGAGTCATGGCAACAGGCGCAGTGCCTGAGGCATAGCAGGCATCATAAGCCCTCACCATGGACCGGCCTGCCGCCTCCCCCCACTCACTGTCAGGCGGCAGGCTGTCTCCCAATGCCGTCATCCAGCTGTAATCATAACCATCCTGAGGTTCCAGCTCCGGCGATGCAATGACATAGTCAGCCTTTCCTTCCAGACAGCCAGCAATCTCCACGCTGCCCATAAGGCAGGCGTCAAAGGCCACAAAATCAAAGGCGCTGTCCGCCATAACAGAGTGGTCCGCAGCCTCCCGTATCTCCTCCAGTGAAAGCCCATCTCCGTCAAAATGGCTGTCGCTCCCATATCCTCCCACCGGGCCGCCTCCGTGATTCCACAGAATCAGCCCGTAATGGCTGGCCGGATAAGATTGGACACCATAGTTGATAAAGTCCGTCAGGGTATCTGCCTCCCCCATGTTCCTGATTTCCATGGGTTCCATGGCGGAAACCCCGTCCTCTGTCAGGACAAACCTGGCATAGGACACGCCATCCATTTCTTCCAGTTCCCACCGGGTGGAACCGCCTGCTTCCACCACCACATGGAGGGAGGGAGCCCTCCCCTCCTGCCCCATTTTTACCAACGCCGCCATCATTTCCTGAAGGTCCGCAGTGGCGGCGCCATAATCTCCTTCCAGGTCGCTGCCGTTCATATATACCATGATTGTACTGTCTGCGGCCTCTGTGGCAGCATCATACTCCATCACCTGAATACCCTGACGCTCAGAACCGCTTACCGTATAGAGGGTCGCCCCTGCCAGCAGGGCGCTTAGGGTCGCCGCAATCCGCGGCGCAGTGACCCTCTTTTTTCTTTCTTCCATCTGCCATTCTCCTTTTCGTTATTACACACTCTCTTTACTGCTTTGCCCCGTGATGCTTTGCCTCATGATGCTTTGCCTCATGATGCTTTGCCTCATAATGTTTTGCCTCATGATGCTTTGCCTCCGGACACTCACTGCCTGCTGCTATGCAGCCTACAGCCTGCTGTCATACCGTCCCTTACGGCTCCTGCTTCTCATTACCCGCACGTTCTCAGATGTCTCAGCACCAAATTCCTGCCTTGCCTCGTCCATGTACTGGTGAATCAATCCCTCCCTGGAAAGATTAATGTAATTCCTGCCGCTGCGGTCCACGGGGAAACTGCGGTACATGGCCTCCTCGGTCTTGTTCAGCACCCGTTCCATGCTGCCCTCTGCCGCGGACAATGCTTTCTTCTGTTTTTGTTCGCCTGTTTTCTGCTTTTGAAGGTCTGCATAGGCCAGCATCTGTTTTCTCTGGCTCTCCACAGCAGACATACTCTTCTTTACCTCGTCATACAGAAGCCTTGCCTGGTCGTAATTGTGAATAACATCCTTCAGCTCAGACAGTTCCTCATCCCGGAACACGCCTTCCTTCTCTTTCAGTGTAATCCTGCGTTTTAAGCCGCCCATGGAGCCGGATAATGCCTTTACATCCCCGGCCTGCTCCCCTGTCTTCAAAATGCCGCCCACACAGTCCAGGGCATTTACATACTCCTGGTTCATCTGGTCAAAATCAGACATGGGTTCGCTGAACTCCCGGACATACGCTTCCTGCATGGAACGCATCAGCCTTGTGGATGACCTCATCTGCTCCCTGGCCCCCGCCAGGCGCCGGCACTGTTCCTCTATGGTATACGACTCATGGCTGTACCGCCTGAAATTGCTGCGGAAAGCCCCGTCCTCAATATGGTCCAAATCATGTTTCATCTGCCCGTTCATATTGCCTGACACAGTACCGGCCGCATCGGACTTCAGGGCAGAGTGCCCCATTTTTGTCTCATACCGGTAGGTCTTTCCCAGGGCAACAAACTCAATGGAAGCCCTGAATTCCTGCTCGTTCATGCCGGCCCTGCCGTACAGCTCCAGACGGTTGATGTAGAAGAAGGATAAAGCCCCCTGTATGACGGCGTTCACCGCCTTCATGACGCCCTCGCCAACCTTGCCGGCCAGCTGCACCGCTGCTTTAGCCACCTGAAGGGCTGCCGTGGCCACTCCGATTGCCACATATACACCGGCCTTTGCCACCTCATAGGCTCCTATCTCGATTCCCTTTGCAATGGCCACAAATGCCTTTTTCCACCACTTCGCATTCCGGATGGATTGCCTGCAGTCCTCAATTCTACGGTTCAGGGAATCAATCTGCCCATACAGCTCGTTTACATGGGCCTGGGCCCTGTCAATTTCCCTTGTGGCATTCCTAATCTTATCCCTCAGCCGGTCAATGGCCCTGTTAATGCTCTCCTGCACCGCCTTCAGCTTCTCAGCCAGCCCGGACGTATCAATCACCAGGCGGAACTCAAACCCGCCCCGGTTGAAATCCTGGTAATTCACCTTCAGATGAATGCTCACATCAAAAATAGCCAGCCAGTTAAAACGCACATCAATGGATATAAGCCCCTTACAGAAAATAATCCTGGTCTCGTAATACAGAATGGACAGCAATTCAATGCGTCCGTCCAGATAGAAGGTCACATCCTTTTTGCCCGCGGACAGGAAGAACACGATTCCCTTTTGTTCCTTACACATAAACTGCCTGAGGACGCTGTCCGCCGGTACGGGAAGGGCTTCCCCGGACTCCTGCCCTGCCCTGGAGGGGCCTAACTTCAGGAATCCCAGATTTACCTCCGGTATCCGGCCATATGCCAGCACCCCGTCTCCCTCCCGAAAGGAAAACAGGACCTCGAACCGCACCTTGAAAATCTCAATCACGCCGCAGACAAAGATTCCCCGCTCCACCGTGTAACTGCCCAGCCTGGTATTCACATCCGCATAATAAAACTGGGCCGTAAGCTTTATCCTGCCCGAACTGTCTATGTAATAATGACGCATCCGCCGCTGGTCCACCAGGTCCACCCCATCCCCAAAGGGAGAAGCCTTTACCTGCTCCTTTTCCAGCACCAGACTGTTGTCATGAATCCTCTGGTTAAATGCCTCTGCCAGCCGGCCCCCGTCTGCGCTCTTAACCATTTCCATGTCAAATGCCTCCATGTCCTGGAAAGGAAGGCCCAGTATTCGAATAAAATCAATGCTGTCAAGGCCTTCAAAGGAAAGCCCCAGCAGATTCCTCACCAAAATAGGAACAGACAGGTCACTGACCGCCGCGGACAGCAAATCCAGCTTGGGGACCGACCCTGCCACGGTAAGCATCACAGCCCCGAACAGATGTATTTCCCGTATATAGAGATTGGCAAACATGGCAAAGACCGGACCCCGGTCAAATCCAATAGCCAGACAGGTGTCCCCTATGGAAAAGGGACCGGCCAGGTGAACGGGCTCCCTGACCTCCCCAAAAGCCTCCACCATGAAGCGGGTCTTTGATATGCCGCAGTTTACATGGAATTCCATATCCGGCACAAAGGCAAACCGGAAAGAGCCCTGAAGCGCCAGGGACAAGGCGCTGCTCTTAAGCTCCGCTGCCAGGCACATGTTCCTGGTTTCCATAAAATGGTTCTTGTATGCCGGGATTGCTGCCATGCACAGGAATCCGCCTTCACCCGCTCCCAGAAAAAGCTGTGTCTCCTCCAGACCGAACAACTCCCTGACCGCCCTTTCAAACACGCTGTTCCCGTCAAGCCTTAAACGGGAATATACAAGCAGGCTGCACCTTTCAATCCGGGCCGGAAATGCCTCTGTTCCCGGCGCCCCGGCCATCAAATCCCCGGGACCCAGTCCTGTTCCCACACGTCCGAAAAAATAAAACTCCTCCATTCCGAAAAAGTCCCCTGCTTTACTCACTGCATTCATAAGGGAGGATACCTGCGGCGGCTGCGCCGGATTGGGGGCTGGGGCTGCGGTGCACACTGAAAACGAAAAGAGAATGGCTGCGCTTCCCCTGCCGGCAGCTGCCTTGAAATACAGCCCCGGTTGGCCATAACCCAGGGCTGTGATTCCATGAATGCAGGAAAAGGCGGCGCATTGATTTGAAACACGGACCAGACCGGAAGCATAAGCTCCGAATTTGGAAGCCATTTCACTGTCTACAGCCTCCAATATTCCAGCGGGCCCTCTCCGGTCCATTTGCAGCTGCCCGCAAAATGACATTTCGCCCTTATCATACCAGACAGCCAGCCTGGCCGGACAGCCTCTGACTGCCCCCTCCACGGCCATGCTGCATGACAACTGACTTTGGTTCATTTCTGCCGCTCCTTTCCTGCGCTCACTCCATGCTGCTTAGTTTACTGATTCCTAAACCGTGCTTCCCACCCTATTTTGCTGCCTGGCTCTTGTCCGGAAGCGCGGCCGCACCCAGGTATTCGTCCACAGTAATCAGAGCCATCTTGTCCACTACCTTCTTTCTGTCCGTATTCCAGACGGAAATAGAAAGGTTCGTTACATCCACAATAGGCTTGATGGTTTCCGGCACCAGACCTTCCGTCACCACCTGCAGCTGAAACGCATATTCCAGAACAGAGTTCTCTCCCTTTTTACTGATGTACAGATAAGCCATCTGAAGCTTGATTACAATATCCTCCAATTTCATGGATGTGGAGCCGCTGCCCTCCTTGGCGGCCTCGGTCATGGCAGTCTCAAGCTGGGTCGTATCCACAGCAGTATCGCTGCCGGACACTCCCTTGGCCATCTTCTTGATGTCATCAATCAAATCCTTTACGGAAATACCGCTGTCCGGCGTCTGTTCCGACGGTATTAAAAGTACTGCGTACCCTCCTTCATTTTTTTCATACATGGCATGAAGCTGTGTCCCAATCAGGGAAAATTCAATGCCAATCGAGGCTTTTAATGTGTTGTTTTCCATCCTGTGATTCTCCTTTTCTTAATTGTTATATGGTTTTGCCTGTTATCAGCACAGCCCTCCGGATGACTGCAAAGCCATCATACCGTGAAAACTGTACCTCTGCGCCATGACGGCATCCTTTGAACGGTTACTGGCATAACTGGTGTATCCCGCCTCCGGATTTCAGACATTCAAGGCATAGTTCCAACAATCCGCACCATTCTTCCCGGCAAATAAAACGGAGTTCTGGATGCAATGACCAGCTCCACCTCATCCATGGTTTTCTGCAGCTTGCGCGCCCATCTTTCCAGTTCTTCCCATGTCTCCCTGTTCCCGCCCTCTGCATACAATATACATTCCTTCTCCGTCAGCTCCATCTCCTTTACCGTGTCATGGGTCCTCCATACCAGTCGGCTGTAAGCATCGGAAATCAGCTGTTCCTCCCCTCCAAGGGTACTGTTTCTGTCACGGCACAGGTCCATCTCATCTGCCAGGCGTATGATTCCCGCGATATAGGGAAGGCAAATAGACTCTGCCCCGGTCTGAAATACAGCGGGAAAGGCATTTTCATCCCATAAATCCGCTTTCCTATGACCTCTCACTGCCTGCATCACAGGAAACACATACTCCTTCCTGATTTCAAAAATCCCGCTGTATTTTTCCACCAGCAGGGCGCCCAACTCCTGATGGTATTCCCGAATCAGTTCCCCTTCACTGCCCTTGACGGGATATCGTTCCCCGCACAGGGCGGGGGCCAGCTTCTCAAAATCAGCCTTTGAAATACCCATCCCCAAATCATGGAACAGGATTCCCGTCAGAAGCACATACAGTTCACCTCCATTCATCTGCTGCAGGCAATTCCCCACAAGCTGCCCGGCCAGATTCATGATATTAAGGCAATGAAGGCTGCTGTGGTCCGTGTATTGGGGAAATACAGTCTTGTACCGGTCCAGCATCATACAGGCTCCTGCGGAAGCTTCCAGATAATTTCTGTGAAGGCCGGGTGAGCATTGCCGCAGGCGTCTGTGCAGTGCGAAATCATTCTGCGAATTGGTATGGCTTATATTCTGTTCTCTGTGGTTCATATGTATATCCATATGTATATCCCTCCATCTGTTCATCCTAAATCCACATTCTGTAATCCCGGCAGACAGTTCTGCCAGTAGTTCCGCCAGCAGTTCTGCCAACAGTTCCGCCAGCAGTTCTGCCAACGGTTCCGCCAACAGTTCCGCCAGCAGTTCTGCCAACGGTTCCGCCAACAGTTCCGCCAACATCCCTGTCACACATTGGGCTTTCGCTTTCCACTCTGTTCCTGTCTGTATGCCGGATGGCTGCTCTCCTCCTTCTGCCACATCTGATTCTCCTTAAGGGACAAATCTTCCAGTACGCTTAAAAACAGCCGGTCGCTCTGTTTCCTGTCCCTATAGCCTCCCACACCCAGCATGTAAAAAGAAGTCTCGCTTTTTAACCGCTCTGCATTAGCCCGGTACCGGATCATATTTTCATGCCACCCGAAAATACCGGACAGGCCTCCGACGATTCCCGACAAACCGGATAATGCCGTAATACACAGCTGCCGCATTCCATCAGAAAGCATATCTCCCGGGATGGAATTCAGAAGAAGTATAAGGGTAGGCATAACAATTCCCATACAGGCAGCCATATAATAAAAACACTGGCACCGGTTCGCCATAACCATGTACCACTCCAGTCTGTTGACCAGGCGTTCCTTGATATACGGGTCTTTGACATGCTCCTCAATACTTTTTAGGAAATCCCTGTCATTACCCATGTTGTAGGTGTCCATTCCTGATAATCTCATCTCAATCTATAGACCTCCTTTGGATTATACTCATACTGCCATGATACACCAGGTCCCTGCAGTACCGTATATAAGCGGCATGGATGGGCCAGCGGGCGGCACAATTGGATTGGATAACCAGGTGCGGTCATCATAGCGCAGGGCCGGCGCACAAAAAGAACGTCAGGCCACGGACCATTCCATGACTTGACGTCCTTTCATCCAATCAGGTTCCCAAAACCCAATCAGGTTGGATTACATACCTGCAAACTGATTCTTTACTTTCATGATTTTCTGCTGTTCCGCCTGCTCTGTCTGGTACCAGCCCTTGGCGGACATCTGCTTATAGATGTCATCCTGCATACACAGGCTGTCATTCAGCGCCTGGTTAAAGGTCTGGTGCACGTTGGCAGTGGAAGACTCGATGGTTCCGTGAACATACAGGTCGCATACGCCCTTCTCGGTCAGGAGAAGGTTCTCCATAATACACTTGTCATCCATTCTCTGCTTCCTCCTTATACGAGATTATAAAAACTGTCAAAAATCTGCTGATGCTTCTGTTCCATCTGCTGGGCCTGATTCTTAAGAACAGGGTCCTGCAGATTCTGGATGGCTTCCTGGCACTGCGTCATTAAAAACTGCTCATGGCCTAGTGCATCCTCAATATAATTTAATTCCTTCGGACTCATAATATATCACCTCCGGGATTAGTATGCCGCCCATCTTTTCAGGATATGCACGAATCCGCATCTCACTTAATATTATTATCAAATAAAACTTGTAATTCCACCCTAAAATACAGTACAATAGTAATAGTAACACGTATACCGGCAGTTAATTTTCCGGAACCACAAGGAGGGATACACAATGGCAAAAAAATCACTCATTATTGCAGCCTTGGCAGCATTCCTTTCCATAGGTACCCTTTTCTCAGCCTATGGGCAGGACAAAGCAATCACATCCATACCTTTGACATTTTCCTGGGACTCAGCCCCAAAGGGCGGCGAACTGGTAGGCAATGTATATGCAGTATCCAGCAACAGTGAATTCAAGGTAGAAGGAGCTGTGTACGACAAAAAGGACGACCAGTGGGACTACGGCGAGAGGCCCGTGGTGGAAGTGGAACTCTCTGCCAAGGACGGATACTATTTCTCCGGCACCCAGCGCAGTATCTTTTCCCTGACCGGCTGCGGCGCCCAGTTTAAAACCGCGGAAAAGGACGGGGACGGAAGCGCCTTAATCCTTCAGGTCTATCTGCCTGCCATAGACGGCAATCTGCCTGTTACCACATCCATCAGCTGGAACCAGACCACCGCTGTTTGGGATAAGGTAAACGGAGCCAAAAACTACGAAGCGCGCCTGTACCGGGATAAAATACTGGTGACCACCCAGAAGACTGCTGAGTCCACCTATGATTTCAGCTCTTATATTAATGTGGAGGGAAATTATACCTTTACCGTAAGGGCATTAGGCACCTACAGCTCCCAGGCCGGTCCATGGAGCGGCAGCTCCGAGCCCCTGACCATCCGAACCGAGGACGCCTGGTTCATTGCCAACGGAAAATGGGATAAAACATCCTCCGGTTGGCGCTATGTATATCCGAACAATGTTTATCCGGTGAACAGCTGGCGCTGCATCAGCGACAACTGGTATTACTTTGGACATAACGGATATATGGAATCTGACTGTTATGTAAAATCATCTGACCAGGATTTGTATTACTGGCTGGGAAGTGACGGAATCTGGAATACTGAGAAGGACACGGCTGCGCCGGGGACCGGCAGCAGAATCATATCATAATCCATGCAGAGAGCCTCACCGGTTAATTGACATCATTACCGGCGAGGCTCCTTTTTCAATTTACTTATCCTATTTCACTTTACTCATCCTATTTCACTTAATTAAATAGCACTTTCATATAAAGCTGCAAAGGACATCCGGTCACATGCATGCTCCACATAATCCAGCAGCCAGGTGGAAAGCTCTGTACACAGCAGGTATTGGTTGTTGTCATCCAATTGGGCGATTCCTATATCCAGCAGGCTATACAGCTGGGTCTGGAATCCATAGTCCTTTACAATACTCTGTGACAGTACAATCCTGATTTCCCCATTGTCAGTCCTTACCGTATCAGCCTCCTCCAATAAATCCAAAATATCCTTCAGGTTCCTTCCCTCTCCCATCATGGTGCGGAAATTAGATAAGTCACTGGGAATATTGGACTTCTTTTCCAGTACATTCTGGAAATTAATATCAAGATAGATATATTCACACAGGTCATCTAAAAAAGCAAGATTCTTTCGTATCAGCTGAGCCATAATCTGAATACAGTTATAGCGCCGCACTTCCTTTTGCGACAGGCGGTGAAAAATACCCTTGTGCTCATCGGAACGGTAACACAGAATCTCACTCTGGTTAATCATTGTCCTGAATGCGTCGGACTTGACATTCTGCAGCAGCTTTCCATCCCGCCCCGGCCGGTCGTACATCTGATAGTAGGGGTCAATATAGATGTAACCGGAATCCCGGACAGCCTTTTTCTCATTTAAAAGTCTGGAGACAATATCGCTGAATCCGGATTTGCGTATATCTGTCTCAGCTGCCCGCAGGGAATAATCACTGCCGCCTACACTTTTTGCGGCAATCTCCTGCTGCGCTATCCATTTTCCAAACTTCTCTTTTCGATTGTTAAACATACTGCCTCCTCCTTTCGCAGGAATCATCACGCCCTCTTAGACGGTTTACTGAATAAATGTTCCAATACAATCCGCTTTTTCTCAGGCTCCGCACTCATGATATTCTTAAAAAATTCCAGCTGTCTGGGACTGATAAAGCCCACAAATAAAATAAGGTTGTCTACCATGACCGCAATAAGGGCTGATAATATACCCGGTACCTTTTTCTTCCAAAATGAGGTCAGGTTCTGCTCAAAAATATGCTTATCCATATTTGTATCCGCGTAGTCCTGCTCCAGAGCTGCCAGATACTCTTCGGCATTAACCGGAGAGACTTTTATCTCCTGTCCGTCTGCCGTAAAACCATAGCTTCTTTTCGGCACTGAATTGATAATCATATAACCATTCTCAAACAGGGTATTCCTCAATTCCCCATACCGTGACTCTATCTCCTCCGCCCGTTCATTCAGATGCAGTTTTGTAATTGCATCCATACCTGCAAGATACTGGAATTGAAACCATTTATATTCGCCCAGAACAGCTGCCCCGCTTAACAAAGATACTTCAGGGTAAGCCAATTGTATGTTTCTGCAGGATTCCTGAAATCCGTCCCGGTCTGATTCACTCCATGCATCCTTCTGCAATAAAGCGGATGCCGATGCAATATCCCGGAGCAGACTGTCATCATCCCCGTCTCCCGCATCACCGTTTACAGCGCCCTCATACTCCGCCAGAAGCGCAGGCTGGCTGGCAAACAGATTTCCGGCTAACAGCGTCTTCTGCTCCGCAATGATATCCTCCTGTTTCCTGACATCCTCATCATGTTTGGTTTCCAAATCATTGATAAGTTTCTGTGTATAAAAGCCAACGGTATTATTGGTATTTCCTAAAATGCTGTTCTTATCACTACTCAGCTGCTGGTCCAATTCCTGTATTTTATCAGTGGCCTTGTCAATGGCACTCATCCCTTCAGAATATTCCTGATAACTCTGGCCGTACTGGCTGATATAGGACTCCCTCTTTGTCCTGGCCGTCTGCCCGGATGTTTCCAGCTGGTCTTTAGCCTGCGACAGCTGTTCCTGGACATCCGCCGACAATTTCTGGTAGAAATCCGAATCCATGTCCTGATACAGCAGCGAGACAGAACGCACCACTGACTGCTTTGCCTCCGTAAATGTGTCCATCCTTCTGATATTCTGCGGATACAACGTAGTAAAAAATGCCTGGAAGGAAAAAAAGGATGACACTGCCAAGGTTCCGAAATAAATGGTAAATAACATCCGCGCTGTTTTTTTATCCTTCATCCTGTAATGGCTGACAGAACTGATGAAAGAGAAGAAGATGTAAATAACAAGGACCAGGCTGAAATAAACAACCACATAATTAAAAATCTTCCGGTCATAGTAATGGTGCATGGGGAGCCGGTTGACAATGTAGCCTCCGCTTACCAGCACAAGCAGTGCAATTCCGGCCACAGAAACATGGAGCATGCTGTTATTGCCCGGATATCCTGACTGGCTGTCCCAGTCCATCTCCAAACCAATCCGCAGGCTTGTCCTTAACAGCAAAGTCTGTATCCCGATTGTCAGCAGTCCTGCGATGAGCTTGTTATTAATGCAATAGCACCACCCTAAATATGTAGTATAAAAAGAGGCGATGGACAAAGCACTGCTGGCCAATACACACACTTTCTGTTCAGATGTATGTTTCCCCGTCAAAACATCCAGCAAAAGGACCATATAAAGCTCCACAGCCTGCAGGAGCTTAAATGTAAGCTGAAAGCCTGCAAGAATCAATGAGCAAACCTGCTGGATAATAAAACTGATTGCCTGCTCCAGCAACGGTACCATTCCCGTTGTCCTGAAAATGATGGTAATAATCCATACCACCGCCAGAGCGGCTCCTGCCAACCCCAACAACTCCTTCCAGGTAAACAGGTTTGAAGCCTGTGTCACAAGCGACTGCAAGAATAACATAAATAAGCCCCCCTTCTTCACGTTTTCCCATTTCAAAACCAGATTTATATGCTATAATCATATTATACGCGGTGAAACATGCTTTTGGAAAGTTCAAGATAGGCCGCTGAACACCAAGTTTGTCAAACCTAATATTTGTATAAGTATATGATTCCATGGGGGGATTACATATGACTAATAGCAAAACACTAACCGCAAAACAGGAAAACCTGGAAGTAATGCAGGTTCTAATTAATTCCATGTACGAAGCAGGAATCACATATGTGCAGATAGCCAATCTGGCTGAATGTGCCAAAAACAGTGTGACGAACTGGAAGAAAAGTATATCCTCTCCGGCTCTCCACTATTTTCAGAAGATAGAAAAAAACATTATGCCCCTGCTGGCCGCCAACAAAGAGGACCTGGATGTCAAAATCATGGCAAATATACGCTCGAAAGGCAAGGACGTCAAGACGGTCCAGTTCATATTGGAACGCTTGTCTCCGGAAGCCGGTATCTGCCGTTTTCTCCAGTACTATGTTTTCAATTATCAGAATGACCGGAAATTAGATTTGCTGGAAGAACTCATTACCAATCCCGAATATTTAGAGTATATACGAAAAGTATTGCTTAAAAAACTGCAAATTAAGGGTAAAGGGTACAAATTTTTTGATGCGGATTTTTGGGCCTTTAGCCGCGGCTCTGATATTGACACAGAGCCCATACTAAAAGACGGCAATTGGCTGATGCTGAGATTTGCTGACTCTGAAAGTTCCTACGGCTACCGCACCCTGCTGCATATCAAATATTCCTATTCCAAAGAAGAACTGCTGCAGCTCTCCCTGTTCATGCGGGATAACCCGGACAAGGTAAACATGATGGTCCTGATAACTGCCGACAGGGTTTCCCAGAAAGAATTACATTATTGTATCCAGGACAATATTTATGTGGAAAAGCTAAAGGTAAAAGACGTGGCAGAAGAATCCGCCAGTGAGAATTTCATATACGAGGAAGGACCGGATGCCGAAAAACTGCTGCCCATCAACCGCTTCTGCGATACCATCTGGAACCGCATCAGCAAATACTTCAGCGTTATCTATAAAAACATTATATTCAGCCATCTGGATGAAAAGCTGAAGGAAGGCAAGCGTGCCGAAAGAGGAATCCTGTGGGAGGACCATTTTGCCAACCGTCATGAAATCAATTTCGAATGCGAGCGGATAAAAGAAATCCTATCCCGTGAAAACAGCTCCGGCGTTTCCCCCTGCAGCCGTGATAAAGTAGCCGTATCCATTGGGTTTGTCAGCTTTCCTGTGCTGTTAATGCTGCGGGAGCATTTCCAGAAAATCATCTGCCTGGATAATGCCATGGACTGTATCAATGAGTATAAAAGAAAATTCGGAGGACGGGTAGATTTTTCCATATTCACCTCATCCATTGCAGACTATATAACCAACCGCTGCTCCCTGTATCATAGTGTGGACCTGGTGGTAATCGGTACCGGCTATGCCAGCTTTCTGAGATATCCCTCTGTTTACTACCAGTATATCAATACCTGGCTTAAAAATGACGGAATCGTTTATATATCGTACTATAATTCGGAATTCATATATGACTATATAGACTGGATAACCCTGAATCAGAATATGGATTTCCTTCCAGTTGCCGACACAAAGACAGCCAAGGTCAACATAAATAAAGCAGGAAAATATTATATATACTGTGAAACCAACAATTATAAGGACGCCAAAAGCTTTGTAGGCAGATACTTTAAACTACAAAACATATACTCCTATCCAGTTGCATCCGTATTATTTGAACAGGGAAAACACTTTCTGCAAAACATCCTGAAAGAGCTGGACAAAGAATATGCCAGAAAAGGCGTATCACTGGACAACATGACCTTCAGCAACTGCCGCGGATGTTTCCTGGATATTGTGGCTCAGAAGAAAACCAAGCCCCTGGTCTGCAGCAGCGGCATGGAACAACACCTTATCCATCACGCCTATGCAAGGACCTGGGACAACCGCTATGAACAGCTGAAAAAGGAGGGTCTGCGTGAGGATGGCCATAACTACGTAAAAGTCCTCATCTGCCAGGACAGAAACACATCCGGCAGCATGACCCTGCCAGGGATAAAATGTTACTACGCCATCGCCCTTCCCTATAATAAACAGATTGAAGAGACCACTGATAATGAAGTGGTGGTATTCAGCAAAAAGCTGAAGCTTTTAAACATACAGCAGCTAAACGAACTGGGCTTTGAAATCGGGAACATTACGCCCTTCTTTACCTTTAAGAATGAGAATGTAAAATGGATAAAAATCTGCGACCACTCCCTGCTGAGCAGTTCCTATCCTTATATTTTTACAGGAAGCGGCCGGTGCGATGCATCGATAAAAATGTCCAAGAGAGAGTTCCAGGGTTATTTGGAACAGTATTCTTATGATTATAGTCAGGTGCTTGGGGGGTGAAAAGGAAGAGGACTCAACGGTTTGGGGTTGAGTCCTCTTTCATTAATTATGGTTTTGCCTCTTATATTTACCATTTATCTTAATCATTTATCAGCGATAGAACCTCTAAAACTCCTTGTCAGCTTACAACCAACAAGTCATCTCCCTTAGCTTACCACAACACCTATCACTTCGCATCCAATATTCGAAGCTAATTCCAACTCCTGGGCAATCAGTGAATATTTTGATGTATTCCTTTCTTCTACCAAAATAATTCCTTCACATTCAGCAATGGCCTTTCTCACAGATGCATTAGAAATCATATCACGCGCTGTTTCTACGCACAATTCCGGTAAGTCCTTATGAATCTGTTGGCACACTTTATCCATAGTATCCTGTGATGCAAATCCTGTAATGAACAGCCGAGTCTTTCCCGATGCATAGTTACCTATATTCGTAGTAATCATTTCCAGCACTGCATCATCCGGCCACACCTTATCATCTCCTGCCATTCTGCGGAGCCAGCTGTCTATAAATCCTAACATCCTTTTGCGTGGTGCTTGATAGAAAGCCCCCAAACTTTTTAATCCAAATCTGTTTCTTATTTCTTTATCAGAGGTTACTTTATCATTTAATATATACTGTACACTCACTGCAAATACAGCCATAAACCCTCCAGCGAAAAAACCAATTATAGCGTACTTGACACTACTCTTTATAGAATGTTCCGCTGACGTTGATACAACAGGTTCCTTCAGACTATTTAGACTTTTCTGGGATTCCTCCAGCTCTTTTTTCAATGTCCCCGCATTACTCCGCACTTTCTGCTGCCAGTCCAGAAGATCTGTATCTACCGTTTCGCTCACCGGCATCTTCTGTATATCTAACTCATGTTCTCCCAGCTTTGTTTTATATAAGGCATGAAGTGTCTCCAATTCATTTAAAACTTCTTCTAAAATTTTTTCTGTTGCCTGAGAATCAGTTCCTTTTACCTTTATATGCAATAATTTTATCTCCTGATGGTTTTCATATAAAGGCGATACCATCATCGATACATGTGACAAATCTGAATTCATACTTTCTTCTGTAATGCTCAGAAGTTCCCTCAGGTGTCGGCTTTCATATCCATTCTCATCTGCCAGCTTATCTAAATAGTCTCCTCCAAGCAGAAAAGACTTATAAAGTGCAAGCAGACTATCCATACTGCTTTCTGTAGAATCCTTGCTCTTAACCACCACATCTGCTGCAGATATAACTTCATTATATGGGTTAATCTGCATAAGCGGGGCATTCGCTATATAGTAATTCTGCTCATCTATACTCGCTTTAAGATTTCGAACCGTTTTCTCAACTGCTGCCCTTTCTTCCATAAATCGTGTGAATTCTTCCTCATAACCTTCAGCTGTCTCTGTTGCAATCTTGTCTCCTGTGACTTTTAGCGCTTTATATCCACCTATCAGTATCATGCCTGCAACAGCAGCAAACAACAATATCCTCCACCTGTACAGAACAGAAAAAAGTAAGTCCTTTAAATTAATTTCTTGTTCATAGTTATCTGTATACATCTCTTCTCTCCTATCACTTATCTTGATCCTTTTCCCGTTAAAACAACACCAATTGTCAAAAGCAAGATTTTGATATCCTTCAAGATACTCCAGTCATCAATATACTGCATATCCAGCTGAACTACTTCATCAAAATCCTTTATATCACTTCTTCCACTAATCTGCCATAATCCAGTCAGACCCGGAGTCATACTCAGTCTGCACTTATGCTTTGCCTCATAGCGCTCAAACTCATCCACTGTGGGCGGCCTTGTCCCAACCAAACTCATATCCCCTTTTAAAACATTCCAGAACTGTGGTAATTCATCAATACTTGTCTTTCTTATAAACCTTCCTACTTTTGTAATCCTTGGGTCATTCTCCATCTTAAACATCAAGCCCTGGACCTCATTTTGCTCCATAAGCTCCTTTTTTCTCTGTTCTGCATCCTGATACATAGACCTGAATTTGTAAAAGGTAAATCTACGACCGTTTTTTCCAATTCTCGTCTGACCAAAAAAGACCGGTCCTGGTGACTCCAGTTTTATGGCTGGGGCTACAATAATAGTAACAATCCCAAGTATAATCATCCCAACCAGACTTCCAACTATATCCAACAGACGTTTCATTACCAGGCCTCTGGCAGAAATGATGTTCCTGGCAAATGTAACAACTGCATACTTTCCCACACGATTCAGTACCTTATTGCCCCGGTTCAGCAAATCAAACGCATCAATATTTACATCCACAATAATTCCCATTTGTTCCATATCTGAAACCCAGTCTTTTAATACAGAAATAGGCAGCATCTCTGTATGTGTTATAAATACCTCATCTATATCATTGTGTATAACATAATTTAACAATGAATTCCGGGAAGCCACAATGGGATATCCCATAAATAATTCTTCATCCACCTCTTTATCAAGAAATACAATCCCTTTCAAAATACGATTCCATTCCTTATACTCAATTAGGTTACCAATGACATCTGCTGCCCTCCGCGAATCTGTAACCAGGAGCATGCGGCTACTATATCTGCCATGTTTATAAATCTGCACCATATACTGTTTAAAACCTATACGCACCCCATAAGTAAGGATTAGGTTAATAACAATAAAATAGCCAAATACAAGCCTTGACAAGTCTTCTGTTCTATGAAGGATAAACAGAAGCACCACCCAGCAGATTGCAAAAACCACTTCCATCTGAACAACACTTACTAATTCTTCAAAAGGACCTCTTCTAAAAAAATGGTGATTAAAATCCACAAACACATTAATCATTATATAGATAAAAATCATAAAAGCAATTTGCCAAATTTGGTCCCAGTGACTTATAGCCCCATAAAACCGTTCAAAACGAATCCAGAATGCCGCCGCGCAGCTGCATAGTATGCAAACAATATCCAACGTCCATATCAGCATCGTTTCAATGCTTTTTCTTTTCTGGTACATTATCCTTCGCTCCCCATGTACGTCCTATTACAATCTATTCACCTTTATGATTTGCTGTCAACGTGAACATTATAGCATATTCAATGCAAAAAGGCCTTACTATTCGCTTAATTTTAGGTTTTTTCTCTGCTAAAAAAGCGGAAAAATGTAAAAACTATATATGGCGCAAAATTTACGGTTATAATTGCTGTACTCAAGAATACTAAAAATTATGGAAAAAATCAAGTAAATCAGCCTAAACTATGATATAATAGCGCCTAGAATCGATAGTACAATAAAATATAAAAGGAGCAAAGGCCGCATTATGAAATCAGTTTATTTTAGTAACTTAATAGAGGACTTATACAAAAAGAGAATAATCATTGGTATTTTTGTTTTGGCTTGCACTATGCTCTTTGCAATCCTAGGATATAGAAAAGCCGTTCCTAAATTAAGTCTCAATAAACAGCAACTAGACGAGGTAGACAAGTATAACGAGCGTTTGGCTGAATATGATTCAATGATTGCAGATATAGAAGACAGTCTTTCCCTAACCAACCAGCAGATTGATTCGCTGCAGACATATATAGATAATTCAATCTATATGAAAATTGATTCTCAAAACATCCAGACAGCCTCTGTACAATATGGCATTCAGTCAGATGGAGAGATAGATAATATACTAAGCGCTTTAACTCTATATGTGAATGAGGGTGGATTAAAAGAAGCATTATCCGAAGAATTTACCAATTTAAATACAGAATATTGGAAAGAAATTATATCCTGTTCTACAAACGGCAATGTCTTAAACATATCATTAATTCATTATAACGCCGATGACGCAAAAAGGATTCTTGATATCATAAAAACAAGGCTGCAAAATCAGGTTGCCACGATTGCTTCTGTTCAAGGTACTTTTTCCCTGTCCGAAATAGACAGTTCATACTATATCAAATCAGATATTAGTGTAGCCAATACACAGAACAGCACCCGAAACAATCTGAAAAATTATATAACAAACCGCTCGGACTTAAATAACAAATTAATTTCCCAGAAGAATGCAAAAAGCGCCTATATAGAAAAGAGCAAGCCTCAATCCCTTCCCGATACCTCGGTAAATAAAGCTGCCAATATAATAAAATATGCAATATCCGGATTTCTCTTTGGTATCATCCTTCCATGCATATGCTTTATGCTTCAGTATATACTGGGAAACCGCATACGGTCTGCAAAAGATATAGAAAACTATAACGTTCCTGTTTTGAACATTGGCTTGATGCCGGATACCTATATCCATTCTCTTGATAGAAGCCTGATTGATATAAAACTGCTTCTTCAGCAACATCAATTATCTTCTCTTTTCTTAAACGCACTCTCTGAGCAGCCAAGAGTTCGAGAAGCAGTTAATGATTATAAGACACTAACTGAGCAGGCAGGCATTCCCACCGTGGAAGGTTATAATACATTTGAGGATGCTGACGAACTGCAACAAATGATATCTATAAAGAATTGTATCCTATTTATCAAGGTTGGAAAAGATACGTATCCACAGTTAGAACAGCAACTCAACCTATGCCGTAGTTTCAAAATAGATATATTAGGATGTATTATCGTTTAATAATGCATTCTATTTGGAGATTAATTATGCAGACAATTAAAAACAATTATCGAAACTATATCCATGACTTTCATATGGGGGAAATTCTGTTTTTTACTGGTTATATTCTATATCTTGGAAGGGGTGTCTGGGCAACTACCACATTTCCCCTTCCAGGCATCATCAGCAAATTGTGCCTTTTGCTTCCAATTATTTTTATAGGTCTGAAAGTTATACTGTATGACGGTTATACTATCAAGCCCCTTTTATTTATATTCATAATGATATTATGTTCTGTGTGTGTACTTTACTATACTGGATACCTTAATATCGTTTTCTGGATTCTTCCTATCATAGGAAGCAGGCACATTTCTTTTAAAAAAATTTTAAAAGTTTATTTGCTTATAGTGGGTGCAGTTGTATTCCTGGCTTTTGCATCATCCCTTTTAGGTATTATTGATAACTACAAATACATTGCTGAAGATCGCGGAATACGGCAGTCCTTTGGCATTGTCTATACAACCGATTTTGCCTCCCACATTTTCTTTTTGATAGTAACTGCGTACTACCTGGGGGCTGAACATCTGAATTATCATCACCATATAGTGACTATTATAACCGCCTATTTAATCTATCGTTTTTGTAATGCCCGTTTAGACTCTATATCCATACTACTTACAGTCCTGTTATTTGTAAACGGACCGTTTATAATTCATTCACAACATATACCCAGAAATTTCAAACAATCCTGGATATATTTTTGGAAAACAATAAGCCCGGTTTTTATGCCGATTCTGGCAGCAGCCTCATTTGTACTTACTATATTATACACAGAAAGTATCTCTGTACTAGCAGTAATCAACCAATTGCTTTCCAACCGATTAAGGATTGGACGGTCTGGCATAGTAACTTATGGAATTCGCCCATTTGGCCAGACAATTGATATGATTGGAGCCGGAGGCGGGCTTACCTGGCCACAAGAATACAATTTCGTAGACTGCTCTTATATCCATATCCTTTTGAGATATGGCATTATAACCGTATTTATAGTTCTAATCACATATGTTCTCTGTTGTATCAAAAACAGGCATGACCTTTACTTTTTATATGCAGTGGCCTTAATCGCCTTAAACTGTGTTGTTGCACATCATCTGCTTGAACTTGAGTACAACCCTTTTGCCCTAGCTCTTTTTAGTAGTTGCGCCCGATTGTCTCCTAAACCCTTGGAATGTTGCGGCAGCTATAGTTCGTCCAAGGAATGGTATGGCAATTGTCAATAAGTCATAAGGTACTGTCCGAAAAAGTTTGAATACACATCCAAAAAGTCAAGGAAAGCCTCCAAAATAGGATTCTTTCCCTGACTTCTATTTTTGTCAAGCGCTCATCTCCACATCAATTATCCTATTTTCATTGCATAGAATCATTTATTCATTAAACCTTTCCTAAAATATAGATAATACGCACCCACGCAAAGCATTGTACCAATGGATATAATAATCCCTATCTTAAAATACGGAACCTGATAGTCTATTTCGATATGATTTTTTCCGGTATTAACCGGTACAAGCATCAAAGCATTAGCTCCCTCTTCTAAATCAACCTTTTCTCCATTTACTCTGGCGCTCCATCCTTTTTCCATTGGAATTGTCAACATTGTAAAGCCAGCCTTTGGCGACACAATTTCAGCTTCAACATACCCCTCTTCTATTGTATTAATCTTCACGGAATTGGACCTTATGCTTTCTATCACCTTATAAAAAAGTTCTAAATCCAACTGATAAAATTGAGGATGAATCTGCTCTGATAATCCATGAAATTTTTCAAACCTAACTGTGTGATTTCCCGGATTCTGACCAACACTAAATACTTTATAAGTCAGCCATCCTTCATAATCGCAGCGGTACTCATTATCAATAAATACCTTCAAATTCTGAACTTCTGAATCTGCATATCCGTAAAGAATGTGCCCAGGCTCCAAATTAATTTCATATGAAATTTCGTCTGATGTATGGGATATCATACGATATGGCGCAGGTTTAAATATTTCCACCTTTTCACCCAGTATATTTGAATATATTTCATTCTGAAACTGAAAATGATTAGATTCAGATATCATCTTCTTGCTGTCCTGCGATGCCCAAAATCCCAAAGGAAGCACATAAGGATTTTCGTATATACTTTTCCCATTAATTTCGACGTCTGATTTCTGCACCAGCCCTGGATAATCATTGTCAGCAAACACATACTTGATTCCTAATAAACTGTCAGATGGCAGAATTGGTTCCTGGTATAAACTCACAGTATCATTCTTGCCATATCCCAATAATTCACTAAACAATCTAAGTTTTTCATTAAAAGCTGAACTATAATGGGAAAATCCATTATAATTAAAGCTCATATTCTCCAAAAAAAATGCTGAGCTTTTGTTCTTGTCAAATCCCCTGTTTAATGTCTGCTCTATTCTATAAAATGGAGATTCATCTGTACACTTCACTATATCTACCAATTGTCTCTGAGCTATTACATAATCCCGAAATTTTATATAGTCCCCCCAGTTATATGCTTTACATAGCGCAAACCCATTCATGCATAATTCACTCAATGTAAATATTAGTATCGCAATAAATCCCGCTTTACGTTTTATATTCTTAGGATGCAAGAGCCAGGGAGAAAACAAAGACACTATTGCCATAGAAAAAATGGTCATATAGAGCATTTGTTTTTTAAAGGGTGATATAAAGTCTAGTATTATCCACAGAGCAGTATATACTGACCAAATAAAGATTAAAATACGTCTTGATACATATGAATTTGTCTCTGCCAAACCGATTGCCGCCAAATAAATAAAAAGCCATGTCTGCAGATACGAAAAGCGATACATATCACTATATGCACAGCGAAAGCCATTCCAAATATTCTCTAATGGTTTAATAAGAAGAGACGCTGCCATAATTCCCACAAAAAGCAAAGACAATTTAAAATCGCGCCCAGACCTTTTGTACATGGAAACCAAGGAATATGTGAACCATGCCAAAACAAATGTACCGCAAAAAAGGCTAAGTGACCGACTCCCTGCATCATTCCCTATTACTAGTCCCCGAATCATATTGATTGGAGTTCCATTGATATGCAATGCAAAAATATTTCCCCCGGTAGATCCCCCTTTCCCTTGAATTAAGGCATAAACATTTGGAAAAAACAATAGTGCACTTAAAAGAACGCCAAGAATCATATCACCACAAAAATGAATGCATTCAATACAATATTCTTTCCATTCCTTTTTTCCCTGTTTGAGCAACTCATATCCAAAATAGAGAACTGCAAATAGACAGTTCATATAGGCTGTGTACCAGTTGAATAAAATCGCAGCAAAAACCGTGGCAGCAAGTGCTCCCCCTTTTTTCTGTTTAACCAGCCTCCACACTCCATACATCATGAGCGGCAGCATATAAACCCCATCCATCCACATTATATTTTCCACCTGCAACACACAATAGTACGAGGTGGCAAAACAAATGGACAGTAAAAATACTAACTCCTTTTTCAACTGAGGAAAACGTCTCCGTAAAAAAAATGTCTGGGTTAGGCCGCACATTCCCAGCTTTAATGCTGATACAACAAAGATAAATATTTGGAGATTTTCTTGTAAAAAAAGAGGCAGGAGAATATTAAATGGCGAAGACAAATAATATGCGAAAAGCGCAATTGAGCTTCCCCCCAACCCTTTTGTGAAAGTATATCCTAACCCTGCATCGCCATCCATCACATGCTTTAAGTAAGAAAACAATTCTACATACTGATATCCTAAATCGTCCTTCATATTACTAATTGGCCCAAATGGATATATATGACCAAACCACCATATTAAGCTGAATACAAGTACTGGCACTCCAAACGACAGCAAATATAGAGACACTCTTTTTATTTTTCTCATAATATTTTATTTGATTACTCCTATAAATTTAATATTGAACTTATAACTAACGTAAATATTATATCATAGACCGCGAAAAAACTCTTTCCTATTTCTTTAATTCACTACTTTTTATATAATATATCTACTAAAATCAAGGAGGACTCTACATGAAATTTTATTATGAACATCAATCAAAACTTACTGAACAATTTCTTTCTACCATTTCAACGGAACGTAACCTATCCCCAAAAACAGTATGTGCATATCGCTATGATTTAACACATCTGAACAGATGGATTCAGACTCAAAAAAAGCCGGCATTCAATGCTAATACCCTCCTGGAGTACTTCTATTTCCTCCAAAATATTGTCAAATTGAAACCCCGCTCCATTTATAGGAAACATGTAGCCATCCGACAATTTTGCGATTTTCTTATTCGTGAAGAATATGCCAAAGAAATTTTCTTTCGATTTTCAACAAGGCATTTCCAGCTTCCCGTCAATCTCCCCCGCACCCTTACCAAGCAAGAAATTACATATCTTATCCAATCTACAGAGCAGGAATATATCTCTCTAACCTCCCCCTACCGCCAATTAATTTGTCTGCGAGATATGAGCATTATTGAAATGCTGTTTTGTCTTGGTCTTCGCATAAGCGAGATCTCCAATCTTTTATTAGAAGACTTTGATTCTGTCTCCAAGAGTATTCTGATTCGTGGGAAACGGAATAAGGAACGGCTTCTTTTTATTTCTGCTCCCACTGTTCAAAAAAAGCTTTTGGCTTGGCTCTCTGTTCGAGTTAATTTAAATCCATCTACTAACCATATATTTATTAACAGATATGGGAGGCAGCTATCCATATATGGTATTGAAAATATTTTCAGCAAATACAAACACATTTCCCATATCAACCCTAAAGCTACCCCTCACTATTTGCGTCATACTTTCGCATGTCATCTTCTCAATAATGGAGCTAATCTAAGAGATGTACAGGAATTGCTTGGACATGCCAGCATTGCCACCACACAGATATATACAGAAGTAAGTATAGAGCGGAAAAAGGAGGTTTTAATAAAGTATAATGAAAGAAACTTTTTAATGAATTAATATAAGCCTAAAAGATGTAACGGGTTACCTAACAGCACTATTTGCTGTCAGGTAGCCCATTTTTGATGGTCAAAATAATAGCAATTATTTAAAGTTTGCTTTTGCAAAAAAGTCACTGTCCATTATTGAATGAACAACAGTTGAGTAAAAACGTAAATAATTGATAATCATTAAGGAAAATATAGCTAGCTTTGTAACCTGAATTATTTTTATGAATTCATAAGTTACATTCATAAGAATAAAATGCAATCCCCATGAGTTTCTTATGGATATACGAGGTTTCCCAGTTCAAAAAGTTACCGTACAAATACACAAAAGGAATTAATTTGTCAAATAATTTATATGGTGTAGAAGACGATGAATGTCATCCATTTTATCTAGTATCATTTCACCATTCATTAAAACAATGCCAGAAATAAGCAGGTTTTAACGGTGATTTACGTTTGAGTTAAGGCTTATGGAGGGGATAGCATAAGTAAGTAGTATTAGCTAAAATAGATGCTACAATAGACATTTGGTAAGTTGAACAGTCAACTACTAAGAAAAAGCTGAGTTTAGCAACCATCAAGCACTACATAAACTAAGAGTTCCCATCTCTCTTTTTAAAGCTCTGTAACATGATAAGAACACTAGATGGTAATCTACTCCAGCTGAGTAGCCTAGCTATTTGTGAAATCTAAAGTCCACAGTAACTACAACATAGATTAAGAAAAAGGAAAGGAATATGATGTTTTGTGCTTTATAAACATCATACATAATTATAATGATTATTACAAAAACACCATTTAGAATGTCATTTTTTGGCGGTGGTACAGATATGGAGGATTACTTTAAAGAAAATAACGGAGCTGTAATATCCACTACTTTTGATAAGTACTGTTATGTGAATGTTCGACACCTGCCACGTTTTTTTGATTATAAAACAGAAATAACATATTCTAAGATAGAGAAAGTAAAAAATATTGAAGATATTAACCATCCGGCTATTAGAGAAGCTATGAAAATGTTGAATATGCATGAGATAAGGCTAATTTACGAAGCAGATTTGCCGGCTCGTTCAGGGTTAGGAACAAGTTCTTCTTTTTCAGTTGGAATGCTAAATGCCTTTTATGCACTAAAAGGAAAATATGCTGATAAAAAGAAGTTAGCTAACGAGGCCATATATTTGGAAAGGGTTCTTTGCAATGAAGTTGGAGGATGGCAAGATCAAATAGCGGCGTCATTTGGTGGATTTAATAGAATTAATTTTAAGGAAAATGATTACGAAGTCCTTCCGATAATCATCTCACCTGAAAGAAAAAAGAGGTTGAACGATAATTTATTAATGTTTTTTACGGGTTTTACTAGATTTTCATCAGATGTTCAGAAAACAAATAACGTAAGTGGTACTGATGAGAAAAGAGCCAGACTAAAACATATGTATGAACTTGTAAATGAAGCAGAACAAGTTTTAGTAAGCAAAAGTAGAGATATAGATGATTTTGGACGACTTCTTGATATCACATGGCGATTAAAGAAAGGAACAGGTGCTGCAATTAGTACTGACACTATTGATGAATTATATGAAAAAGGAATTGCAGCTGGGGCTATGGGCGGAAAACTTTTAGGAGCTGGCGGCGGGGGATTCCTTGTGTTCTATGTTCAACCGGAAAAACAAAAGGCTGTAAAAGAGGCCATGAAGAATCTGATGTATATTCCATTTAAATTTGAAGATGGTGGTACAAGAGTTATTCATTATTCTCCTGAAGCATATGAAGCAATAGTAAAATAGAAGTTCATGGAAATGATACTAAAAACATATAGATTTTTTAACTGAAGGTAATAACAGCCAGTAGTTGCTCATGAATAAATCGCAAGTGAGTTAACGAGTCACTAAAAGCTCTTCTCTCCGTTCAAGTAGTATGTGCTGAAAAGTTGTAAATTACTTAAGTAAGAACCGACAATCTTACAGATAACTTAGAAATAGGTGGAATAGCAAAGCTGTTGGTGGTGTATGAAGTATTGCTTTTATTATGAATTACATAAATAATGCTAAGGGGCTAGGGGTATTGGTACAATGGTTGTATTAACTCAATAGATTAAGCGATTTTTTTGAAATAACTACTTTGGATTATAAACAATTGGTTTTACCAATTAAGATAGATGAAAGGTTGCTAAAACTACAGATTTAGCATTTTTTGTTTTAGTAACAGAGACTTATATAATACTGGAACTATATTTATCTGTATGTAACTACTTATGTTGGATGTAAGATAATCTTTTTTGAGAAAGATAAAGTAGACAAATATGAAGAAACAGCCTTTACTAAATACCTACATAAACAATATGGATATGCAAGAAACCATACATGCAATAGAAAGTATGATTGAGTGTAAAAAGAAAAGTTATATTGTAGCACTCAATGTTGATGTGGTAATGAAAATTGAACATGATACTAGACTTAAACTAATAGTAGACGAGGCAGATATAGTGATTGTTGATGGACAGCCTCTTGTTTGGATAGCAAAATGGCATAAACAGCCAGTCAAAGTAAAAGTATCGGGTTCAGATCTTGTGCCAGAATTGTGTGAGCTAGCTGCTAAGAAAGGATATACCATTTTTATTATTGGAGGAAAAGAGGGTATCGCTGAGAAAGCAAAATCGAATTTGGAAAATAAGTATTCAGAAATTAAAATTGTAGGAACCTATGCTCCGCCATTTGGATTTGAAAATGATACAAGAGAACTAGAAAAAATTAATAAAGTGATTTCTAGAGTACATCCAGATTTACTTATAGCTTGTTTTGGTTGCCCTAAGCAAGAAAAGTGGATATATGATAATTATATGAGATATGATGCAACAGTATCGGTGTGTGCAGGAGCAACTGTGGATTTTCTTGCAGAAAATGTACGAAGATCACCGAAGTGGATGAGTGAGCATGGATTGGAATGGTTTTATAGGTTTTTAAAAGAGCCTAAGCGTATGTTTAAAAGATATTTTATTGATGACATTAAAATTATCAAACTAATTATTAAGTATAAGAAATAGAGGAATACAATGAATGTTTTAGTTACAGGTGCAGGCGGAATGGTTGGTTCACATTTGGTGGAATTTTTATATGAAAAGGGTGACAATGTACTTGGCATTTGGCACAAAAACAAAAAGAATATAGAGCAGATTAAAGTTCCTGTAAAATTTATTCAATGTGATTTGCGATATGGAGAAGGAATTGATGAGATTGTTATGGACAATCTTCCAGAACAGATATATCACCTTGCTGCTCAAAGCTATCCGACAGTTTCTTGGGTGAATCCCGCGGAGACAATTGACGTAAATATTAATGGGACAGTTTCAATCTTTGAGGCAATAAAGAAAGCAAGAAAGTACATAAAAACAGACTATAATCCTATTGTTATAGTAGCTTGTTCCAGTGCAGAGTATGGGCAAACATTAAATAAACTTGAAGGTGATAAAATATATGTTAAGGAGGAGGCCGAATTATTACCACTACACCCTTATGGTGTAAGTAAAGTCGGGCAGGATTTGATTTCGTATCAGTACTTTATGAATGATCATATTCGTTGTATACGTGCTAGAATTTTCAACTCAACGGGTACCAGAAAAGTAAATGATGTTACATCTGACTTTACGCGTCGGGCAGTAGAAGCAGAAAAAAAAGGAGTTTATGAGCTTAGAGTGGGCAATCTGGAAACCAGAAGAGCTATTATGGATCAAAGAGATCTTGTAAAGGCACTTAATCTCCTTGCTGAAAAAGGGAAATCTGGAGATGCATATAATATTTCTTCTAATTATATTTATCAAATGAGAGATATTGTTTCAATGATTGAAGAACAGATTGGGCATACTCTAAAGCTAAATGTTGATCAGTCGCTAATCAGACCTACAGATGAAAGAATCATAGTAGGTGATGTTTCAAAGCTTAAGAGGCATACAGGATGGAAACAGGATATTCCAATGAAACAGACGATTGCTGACATGCTACAGTATTGGAGAAACATGAAATGAATATTGCGTGGTTGACACCAGAGGTTCCTTTTCCGCCGATAGGTGGTAGAAATGGTGTATATAATAGAATAGTACAACTTTCTAAGAAAAATAATATTTTTCTTTTTTCAATAGCATATAATTCAGAAGAAAAAAATAATACAACAGAGATGGAAAGGTATTGCACAGAAGTACACTTCTATGATAGAAGTACGAATAAGGTTTTAACTCTTTTCAAGAGTCTTTTTATGCCGTATTCAGTAGCAAGTAGATACAGACAGGATATTGTAAATGAACTCAACCAATTGGTTGAAGAAAAAAAAATCGATATAGTTATTGTAGACTTTCCTAACATGGTCAAAAATGTTGTTGCAATAAAAAGGAGTAATCCTACCTTAGTGATAACAATTAATCAGCATAATGTCGAGTATATTCGTATGAGAGATATGAAGCATGTGAAAAGTATATCTGGCATTAAAAGACTAGCATATTATTTGGAATCTTTTAGATTAGAACGATATGAAAGAAAAATTTACAAGAGCAATATTTTTTCGGGAATCACCTTTTTTTCGGAAGAGGATTATAAGTTCTTCGAAAAAAAAATAAATACAGGAAATGCTATACTTAAAACAATTCCCTTGGGAGCAAATGATTATAATCAAGAAATATCTGGACTAAATAGCAAAACATTACTGTTCGTGGGGCGTCTGGATTATATAGCTATTCCAAATATAGAAGCAATTATATGGTTTGTAAAAAATGTATTTCCAAAAGTATTGCAGATTGTACCAGATGCAAAACTCATAATTGCGGGTTCAAATCCAGAAGAAAAAATACTTAATATGGCTAATAGTAACATTACAATAATACCTAATTTTTCAAGTATGAAAGAACTTTATGCTCTGGCAAATATAGTGATTCTTCCGCTATTATCTGGTGGTGGTGTAAAAGGGAAATTATTGGAAGCAGTAGCCTTTAGAAAGCATATTATTACAACTGACCATGGAGTAGAAGGGACTGCTTTCCAAAATCAGAAGCATCTATCTCTGTGTAATGATTCGGATACCTTTGCTGAAAAGTGCATAGATATTTTAATTAATCCAGAAAAATATAGGGAGCAAGAGTTTCAAGCATATCAATTGTTCAAAGAGAAGTATGATTGGAATTCTATTGGTAAGGACTATAATGACTTTATTAAAAAACTAATAAGTGGTGAATAATTATGACAAGTTTTCTATTGGTGACGATATGGTCCTTATTTGCATTATATGGTATCAAGAAGTTGAATTACATTAGTATTAATATTCTTGTCTTAATGTGTGTATTTCAAAATTTTATACTAATTATTGCATCATCTAATCTTAGTAAAGAAGGCTTTAATTTATTTATTATGGTAAAAGAAGCATATGTAGTGTTATTGATTGCAAATGGTTTAATAAAGTATGGGCAAATTAGTAAATTTCAATTTGGATGTATTATTTGTACCATTATGATTGTGGTTTATGGCTTTATCCATGGAAGTAGTAGTATGACTGGCCTGCTTGCATCAATTAGACAACTCTATTTGCCTTTTATTTTCTTTGTCTTAGGTTCTGTTTGCCTTAAAGATTCAGCACAGATAAGAAAAGTATTATTGTTTTTTGTAAAGCTAATGGTTGTATCTGCTGTTTTTGGATGGATTGAGATGGCCATTGGTACAAATTTTTGGTTAAAATTAGGATATAAATCTTTTGCAACACTAAAAGGTACTGAAACCGGTCTTTCGCCTGAGGGAGTGCATGGCGCATTTTATTCATGGGATTTAGGAGTACGTCTTAGAAGAATGGCATCTTTTTTAGCAGAGCCAGTTATCTTAGGACAATTGTTTGCATTTGCTTTAATTGTATCCATATTTATAAAAGGAATTTTCAAAAACAAACTGCTGAAGGCAATTACAGTTGTTATATTATCTTTAGCACTTTTAAGTACATTGGCTAAAGGTGGAATAATTATAGCTTTATTTGCATTTACATTTGCACTAGGTGAGATTTGGCATCAGAGAGAACTGTCATTTTGGACTAGATGTGCGTTTGTATTAATTTTAATAGGTGGAATTGGATATGTTATTTGTAGCGGCACAAATGGGGTGATGCATATCGCTGGATTAATAGATAATCTTAGGTGTTTATTTGTTTATCCATTTGGTCGAGGTGTTGGAACTGTGGGAAACCTAGGATACAATTATGGAGGCCGTACAGAGTTATTGGCAAGTGGAGAAAGCTTTATTGGAGCGGCTATTGGTCAGATGGGGGTTTTTGCCATTGTATTATATACTTATTTTTATAATAAGTTATTTATATCCTTGTCTAAAGCATCGCAAGGAAAGTTCTATAATGTAAGTCGGGTAAGCTTATGGCTGAATGTAGGTCTTTTAATTACCTCACTTGTAAACAATACGGCGATTAGCTTCACATCATGTTTTATATTTTATATTGTTGCAGGAAGCGTTTACAGTGCCCATAAATATGATAAGGAATTAACTTTGAATAATAAATTAAAGGACGTTATTTATGAAAAAAAACATTGGAATAATAACATTTCATAGAGTATACAATTACGGTGCTGTAATTCAAGCATATTCTCTTCAAAACATCATAGAGTCCTATGGATATAAAACTAAAATAATTGATTTTTCAAAAAAGAAACAGCTTGACTATACTGATATTTTTAGTACTAAAAATGGAATTAAGAGATTTGTTAAGACAATACTATTCTTGCCAATACTTAAAGGACGAATAAGAAGAAAAAAACGATTTAATGATTTTATTAATAACGATTTGAACCTTTCAAATGAGAAATACAATGAAGAAAAATATTTAACTAAGATAAGGAATGATTATGATTTTTTTGTATGTGGAAGCGATCAAATTTGGAATCCACTGAAAACTTCTGATTTTAGCTTAGCGTATATGCTTAACTTTACTAAAAAGGAAAAAATTGCTTACGCACCTAGTATTGGATTGGCATCTAAAGATGATTTATCACCATATAAGGATTTACTACTAAGCTTTAAGGCTATTTCATGTAGAGAAAAAGGCGGCTCAAAAGTGTTATCTAAGATTACGAAAAAGGATGTGGCCGTTGTTTTGGATCCAACCTTATTAATAGAAAAAGAAGTATTTCTTCAATTTACTGAAGAAATGAATTGTGATCCATATCTTTTTTATTATTCTTTAGATGGTTATGGGAATTCCTCTAGAAATATGGATATAATAAGCCGGTTGGCAAATAAATTTAATCTGCAAATCAAAATGATAACACCGGAATGGCCATACCACAATAATATTGGAGAGAATATAATTGATGCAGGACCTAAAGAGTATCTCACACTTATTAGAAATGCTGCCTTGGTATGTACTAATTCATTTCATGGAACTGCATTATCACTTAAGTTGGAAAGGCCAATTTTTGTACTGGAAGATGTTAACATAAAAGATGAAAGAAAGCGTAGTATATTAAATCAACTTGGATTACAAAACCGGATTTTATCTACATTAAAACAGGTTGATAATCTGGAAGAATATACATTAGATTATGTGCCAGTGCTAAGTAAGATGAACGATTTAAAAAATGAATCCGTATTATTTCTTAAAAATGCGTTAAGGGATGATTAATTATAATGATAGAGAACAAAAAGTGCCCCGTCTTTGAATATATGCCTGTTCAGAAATGCTCAGGATGTGAGGCTTGTGTAAATGTATGCCCAGTTTCAGCACTATCATTAAAAGACGATTCTATAGGCTTTTTATATCCAATAATACAAGCAGACAAATGTATTGGTTGTAACAAATGCTTAAAGATATGTCCGATGTTAAATATTGTTCCATCAATAAATAGTGAAGAAACTTATTATGGTGTTAGTCATGTTAATAACGATATCTTATTGCAAAGTGCGTCTGGAGGAGTATTTTCATTTTTGGTAGATTGTTTTAAGAAGATGTATCCGGATGGAAATATAGTAGGGGCTGTTTATACAGATGATTTCAAGAAAATAGAGCATTGTTTAAGCAAGGATTATAAAGATATTTATAAAATGAAAAGTTCTAAATATTTTCAAAGCAATAAGAAAAGAATATATATTCAGGTGAAGGAACGACTTCAAAATGATGAAGCAGTCTTATTTACAGGAGCGCCATGTGAGGTAGCCGCACTTTATTATTATCTAGATCGAAAAGATTATGAAAAGCTTTGGACTATGGATTTTATTTGTAAAGGTTCATCAAGTCCGCGTATTCTTCAAGAATACGTTGAATATTTAGAAAAAAAATTCAAGTCTAAAACTGTATATTTAAATATGCGATATAAATGGCGGGAACTTGATAATTGGATTCCACAGTTTTTAATGGTTAGATTTGAAAGTGGGAAAAAATTATTTAAAGAATTCTATAATACAGAATTAGGTATTGGGTTTCAGATTCTTCAACGTGATAGTTGCCACAGCTGTCCATTTAGAGAGTGGAGACACTATTCTGACTTCACAGTAGGCGATTTACATGGAGCAGATAAGAATAGCACGATTTATAATCATTTAGGAATATCTACTCTGATTATAAATAATGAAAAAGGACGCATACTTTGGAATGGATTCGATAAAAGAAATCTAAAAATAGAAGAACTTGACAAAAAATTAATTTATTCTAAAAATAGAAGCTCAATTGATGCTAGATATGAAAAATTGAAAAAACGAATTGAACTTTTGAACAGTATAAAAGCTATTAGACGTAGTGTGGGAATCAAGACGAAGATTAAGATGATTATGCCAGTAATGTTACTGAGAAAAATCACAACATGGAGAAGAGAACATAGCCGATGAAAGTATTGTTGATTGGTGGAACAGGTGTCATTAGCACCGACGTCTGTAAGGCGGCAATAGAAAAAGAATATGATACTTATATTGTTAATAGAGGCAATAGGAAAAATAGTATAAATGAGAAGGCAACACTTATTGTAGCAGATGTTAAGAACGAATCAGAAAGGTATATTAAAGAGAAGGTTGGAAATACTAAATATGATGTTGTGGTTGATTTCCTTTCTTACAATACTAATCAATTGAGTAAAATGCTGAATTGTGTAAAGTGTAATCAGTATATTTTTATATCAACGGCAACGATATATGATAATCATAATAATGGAAAGCCTTATACCGAAATTGACTCTAAAGGGAATAAAGGTTGGAAATATTGCGCAGATAAGTATGAGTGTGAGCTTCTACTAAAAAAGATTGCGGCAGAAAAGTGTATTAATTATACAATCATCAGACCTTATGTTACTTTTAATATGACCAGGTTTCCGTATCAAATAGCACCAGTCGAATACTATACAATTGTTGATAGAATATTTAGAGAGAAACCTATAGCGATTTGTCCTAATGAGTATACGACGGTTACTGACTCAAGAGATTTGGCAAAAGGTATTGTAGGATTATTTGGTAATAAAGATGCATTCAATGAAGATTTTCATATTACTTCGGATAAAACAACAACTTGGAAACATATTGCAGAACTTTTAGCTAATAAAAGTGGAGTAAAATGTCATTTTGTTGAAGTCTCTCGTGACTCCATAGAAAAGATGACAAACACAGTTATAGATATACCCGAGATTATTCTGGATAAATCCCGGAATATGAAATTTGACAATTCAAAGATTAAAAGGGCAGTTACTGGATATAATGCTGAATTGTCAATTGATGATTCAATAGGGGAAATTTATGATTATTTTAAATCAACTAACCATCGCATTAATTATCTGTGGGCGGGATGTCTAGATCGAATATTATATCAATATGGAGTTAATTGTGATGGCAATTACAAATTTGAGAATACTAAGGATAAATTAAAATATAAAATAGGATATTCTGCACTATTATGTTGGCTGTACATGACTATCAAAAGAATTAGGCAGAAATTAAGAAGGTAAAATAATGGTGAACCTAAAAAAAAATTTTGCATATCAAATTGCGTATCAAATTTTGACAATTATTTTTCCCTTAATAACATCTCCATATTTATCCAGAGTTCTTGGCCCTGAAGGGTTGGGGGAATACTCTTATACATATTCAATTGCCTATTATTTTTCGCTATTTATTCTTTTAGGAGTAAATAATTATGGAACACGAGAAATCGCTAAAGTCAAAGATAATAAGAGTGAAAGAACAGTAGTTTTTTGGTCAATTTACTATGTGCAATTTATTGCTGGAATTATTATAGTTACTCTATATATTTTAACTCAGATGATTTTTAGACAAGATAGTGCATTAGCTTCCATACAGTTGCTATATGTTTTGTCTGCAGTTCTAGATATTAATTGGCTGTTTTTTGGACTTGAAAGATTTAAAGTAACAGTTACCAGAAATTGTATTGTCAAAATCATTACAGTATTATCAATCTTTATATTCGTCCATGATAATGGTGACACAACGGCATACGCAGTTATTATGGCTCTGGGATTTCTGCTTAGTCAACTAGTACTTTGGCCTTTTGCAAAAAGTGTGATAGTTTTTAAAAAGATTGAACGAGCTACTATTGTGGCAAATATTAAGCCCTTACTAGTTCTATTTGTCCCAGTAATTGCAGTTAGCCTTTTCAAGTATATGGATAAAATAATGTTAGGTGCAATGTACAGTAAAAGTGAACTTGGACTTTATGATAATACCGAAAAAATAATGTCCATACCTACTAGTGTAATCACAGCTGTTGGTACAGTAATGCTTCCAAGAATTTCTTATTTACTTGATAAGACAGATTCTGAAAGCAAAATCATGAAATATATAAAATTATCAATGTCAGGTTCGCTTATGGTTGCAAGTGCTCTGTCTTTTGGAACGGCAGCTATAGCAGATAATTTTTCGATTTGGTTTTGGGGTGAAGAATTTGCAAGCTGTGGTAATCTAATAAAGGCTATCTCTATTACAGTGATTTTTCTTTCATGGGCAAATGTAATTAGAACGCAATACTTAATTCCATATGGCAAAAATTCAATTTTTGTAAAAGCTACAATATATGGTGCAACAATAAATATTATAATTAATATTTTGCTAATAAAAAAGTATGGTGCTATGGGAACTGTGATTGGAACAGTAGTTGCAGAATTTGTGGTGGCATTTTATCAAACTATAAAGTGTAGAAAAGATTTACCAGTTTGGAACTATTTTATTCAGTGTATTCCATATATTTCTGCTGGAATAGTGATGTACATAACAATAACATGCGTATCACTTTTTAATCTGGCAAGTTTACCAATGCTTATATTGCAGATGGTTTGTGGCGGACTTGTTTATATATGTTTAATTCTAATATATATTGTAGGTTTTAAAAAGATTACTGTGAAAGAAATTATTAAGTTTGTAAAGGGGTGATAGAAATGCACAAGCGTTTAATGATATTGTGTTCTATAGCTATTAATTGGTTATTGATGGCGATATATTGCCGAATAGAAAGAAAGATTGACAATAAGAAGTTTGTACGGGATGAAACAAATAAATTAAAAACAGACAATTCCAAGATACAAAATAAAATATTTTTTAAATCTATTTATAATTGGATAAATGCCTATATTTATGGCTGGGTTAGATATAATACCTTATTAACTGGATATATCCCAAGCTATAGAATCCGAAAATTATTTTATAAGTATATTTTTGCAATGAGAATTAGTAAGAAAACAGTGATTTTTGGAGGTTGTGAATTTAGATCACCTTGGAATATCACTATAGGGAACAGTACGGTATCCGCAAATTGTATTTTGGATGGAAGAGGAAGGATAATAATTGAGAATGATGTTGTTCTTGGATCCGGAGTACATATATGGACAGAAGAGCATAATGTTAATGATTCATATTTTAGGGTTTTAAAAGAAAACCTACAGGCGGTTTTGATTAAAAGACATGCTTGGATTTGCTCAGATGCAACAATTCTACCAGGCGTAATAGTAAATGAAGGAGCTGTGCTTGCTTCTAGAGGGTGTGCTGTGAGAGATTGTGATGCTTTCAAAATTTATGGTGGTGTACCAGCAAAATTTATCAGTGAAAGAAATACAGATTTACAATACGAACTAACTGGTAAAGTGTCATGGCACTTTATGTAAGTTATAAATTATAAAAGAGGATAAGATATGGTATATGAGCGAGTAATAATTGGTGCGGGATTATATGGATTATATTCAGCGTGGATTTGCGGAAGAAAAGGATTAAAAACTTTAGTTATAGAAAAAGAAAATGCTCCCTTTAAGCGAGCTACGTATATTAATCAAGCAAGAGTTCATATGGGATATCATTACCCAAGGTCTTTAACAACGGCAAAAAAATCTGCAGATTATTTTCATAGATTTTGCGATGATTTTAACTTTTGTATTTTGAGAAAATTCGACCAAATATATGCGACTTCAACAAATTTTTCTTGGACATCTGCCAATCAATTTGAAAAGTTCTGTAGTGATGCTAATATATTCTGTGAAAAACAAAGTACATCAACTTTTTTTAAAGATGGAGTATGTGATGGAGCTTTTCTTACGGAAGAATATACTTATGATGCAATGCTTTTGCGTGATTTTTTTATTGAAGAGATTAAGAAACTTACAACAGTTGAGATTACGTATGAATCGATAATAACTGATATAAAACAACAAAGAGATTATTATCAAATTGAACTTAATGGTGAGAAGCAGATTGAATCAGATTTTATTTTGAATGTTACATATGCATCAGTTAATCAAATATTATCAATGCTTAGTTATGAAAACTTTGGAATTAAGTACGAATTATGTGAGATTATTTTGTGTAGTGTAAATGAAAAATTAAAGAATATTGGATTAACAGTTATGGATGGCCCCTTTTTTTCTATTATGCCTTTTGGAAAAACAGGTTTGCACTCTCTTACGTCTGTTTCGTTTACACCTCATGTTACTAGTTATTCAGCTGTTCCTATATTTGATTGTCAACTGGAGAGCAACATCAGCTATTGCAATTTAGGCGTTCTTGGAAACTGCAATGAATGTGGTAATAAACCGGTATCAGCTTGGGCTTACATGTCAAAGCTAGCTAACAAATACATAAAAGATGATTATAAATTTCAATATAACAAATCATTGTTTTCTATGAAACCAGTATTGAAGTCATCAGAAGTAGATGATTCTAGACCAACCGTGATTAAAGTATCAAATGAATCTCCTAAATTTGTAAGTGTTTTATCGGGAAAAGTAAATACAGTATATGATTTAGATCAAATTTTACTGTAAGGAAGGAACAAAGATGGTAAAAGAATATAAGTTTGTTTCTGCAGTTATCTATATACATAATCAGCAGAAAAATATACAGACATATCTTGGACTCGTACATAGTTTCTTACGAGAACATTTTATAAAATATGAGGTGATTTGCGTAGATGATGCATCATCAGATGAAAGTGTAAAGAGAATACACGAGCTTGTAGAAAAGGAAAAGCTAGATAATGTTTCTTTAATTTCAATGAGTGTTTTTCATGGTAGAGAACTTGGAATGGAGTCCGGGGTAGATTTAAGTATAGGGGATTATGTGTATGAATTTGAATGGATTGATATGTTTGACCCGGAAACATATGCTGATAAGCTATGGAGGGCTTATGAAGAAGCGATATCTGGATATGATATTGTAACCTATTCTTCAAGCAGATATAAAGGATTGGGAAGTGTTTTGTTTTATAAATTATATAATCGCTCTAATAGGAGCTATATGGAACTTACACCAGAACGGTTTAGAATCGTTACAAGACGAGCAATTAATCGTGTTTCACGTATGAATAAAGCTATCGTATATAGAAAGGCTTTATATGCGAATTCTGGTTTAAAGGTAAAAGATATAGGTGATAAGAAACCTGAAAAATCATTTAAAAACAAGAATGTTATAAGGAATAAGAGCAAGATGGGAGTTAATGTTTTACTAGCTTATACGGGTCTGATTCCTAAAATTGCTTTTGTAATAGAATGTGTATTACTTGTATTATTTTGCTGCTCATTCTTCTATTTGGGCTTCAGCCAACAGCCTATGACAAACAAGTTACATTTATTTGTAATATCTTTAGCTGCGGCGCTGTTAGGCGCAATTGGTTTAATTATAGTAAAATATTGTGAGCTCCTTTTAGAGTTAGTACTGAAGAAAGAAAAGTATTTGTTTAGTTCTGTTGAGAAGCTAGTCAATAGTAAGGAGAATAAATAAAAGTGGGTCGTGTAAAACTATCAATTTTATCGCCATGCTATAATGGAGAAAAATTTATTGGAAGATACTTAGAAAATATATTAGAACAATCATTTCAAAATTATGAATTGATAATCGTCAATGACGGGTCAACAGATAAAAGTGATGAAATTATAAAAAAGTACAAAAAAATTTTTGAAGAAAAAAAAATTACATTTAAATATTTATCTAAGCTCCAAAATGAAGGACATGCTAGGGCTATAAATGATGGTCTAAAAATGGTAGATGGGCAATATTTGATGTGGCCAGATATTGATGACTATATGCATATTAATCATTTAGAAAAACATGTCGAATTCATGGATAGGCATACAGATATTGATTTGGCTATTGGAAAAACAGCAGTATATAATGTTAATGACTTAAGTAAACCTTTATATTATGCTTGGAAAAAATTTCCGAAAACAAAAAAAAAATTAATAAATAAATTTATCCTCTCTGAAAATAAAAATATTGGTTTTATGTCCGGAAATTTTATAATTAAAACTGATTTTCTTTGGACAATCTATACGGATAGAAATATTTATTCCGATATTCATGTTGGGCCGACTATTCAGCTGGTTTTTCCAGAAATTTATCTTGGAAAAACAGGATATATAGAAGAGTGTACTTTTGCTTATTACATACATGGTTCTAATCAACATTTAATTAATGAACATAGAGATTTTAGTAGTATACAGGTAGTATATGAAAATGTTGTAAAACAATTAAATATTGAAAGCAAAGAAGCTAAACGTATTATGACGATGGCTCGAAATGTGACAAGTAGACTGCATTTAAGTTATGCAATAAAGCATGATAAAACCCAAATAGGGATAGATGCTTGGGAACATCTAAAGAAAGATAGAGGAGTACGAACTAAAGAACTTATTAAGTATCTAATACTTAAAAACCATATTTTAAGAAAAATATACGTAAAATACTATAATGAGGATAAGAGATGATTTTAGTAGGCTCTACTGGCTTTGTGGGAAGTAATCTAATAGAATATGGTGCTTTCGATAAAAAATATCATAGCACAGATGTAAATGAAGCATACGGTAGTAAACCGGATGTTTTAGTGTACGCCGGAGTAACAGGAACTAAGTTTTGGGCTAATATGTTTCCCGAAAAAGATGCAGACATAATATGTCAGGCAAAGACTAATATTGAAAAAATTTGTCCAAAAAAAATTATACTTATTTCAAGTATAGATGTAAATTCGTCTTTGGACTCTGATGAACAAAAAGAATCCGACAAAAGTTTTTTTTGTTCATATGGAAATAACAGATTGGAACTTGAAAAATGGATAAGCAGCAATTATGAAGACTATCATATTATTAGGCTTCCAGCCATTTATGGCAAAAATATTAAAAAGAATTATATACATGATTTGATATCACCTATTCCACCAATTCTAACTTTAGACAAGTATAACGACATACTTAAAGTGATTTCGGAAATTACTGATGCATATAGTTTACACGCTGATGGATTGTATCATTATAATGAAAGTTATAGCGGTAAGAAAAGTTTAGAAGAAAAATTTATTAAAAATCCATTTAATGCAATTTCTTTTACTAATCCTCGTAGCAGCTTCCAGTATTATAATTTAGCATGGTTATGGAATGATATAAATAGGATTATGGAGCAAAAAATAAAAAAAATAAATTTAGTTACTGAGCCAATATTTTCAAATGAATTATTTGAACTAGTATATCATTGTGAGTATTGGTATGAAAGTTCTGCACCTTTAGTTAATTATAATTTAAAAACCGCATTTGCAGAAGCTTTAGGCGGACATAATGGGTATATATACAAAAAAGAGTATGTGTTAAAAGATTTAATAAATTACATAAAAAAGTATAAGATGAGATAGTGCAGTTTTTAAATGATAGATTAAAATCCTGTAGCACAGAACAGAAAGCTATATTTTTTTGTGTTCCAGGCCTTGCCCTTTGCTTGTATTATAATGCTGATTCCGGGGATGTCAAGCAGCGCCACTTAAACGGCCCTGCCTCCATCCAGAACAGTTTATAATCAAAGATAACCGTTCTTCAAAAGTAAGCGTCAAATCTCTCGCCTAGATATTTTTTAAATTCTGTGGCAAACTTGAAAAAACTACTAGTTTTTTCAAGGAGGGTGTAAAGTTGGATACTTGTACTCATAAGGTTCGCCTCAATCAATGTAAACTGATTATCGAGCAGTGTCAAAGCCGTCCCGATGGGCAGACAGCCAGGCAGTGGCTGGCAGAAAACGGGGTTCTGGAAAAAACTTATTACTACTGGCTCAGGAGAGTCCGTAAAGAAGTCTACAGCCAACTGAGTGATGGAAGTACTTCTCTTCCTGCAATGCAGGGATAAGGAACAGTTATCTTTGCTGAAGTCCCCATGATACCGCAACAGAATCCGGAAATTCCTTTTTCTTTCCAGCCCGCAGTCGTGATTAAAACTTCCCATGCAACTGTGGCAGTGTCTAACGAAGTTTCCGATAGGCTGCTTACCAGACTTCTGCAGGAGGTGTCCGATGCTTGAGGACGCCGGTGGAATCCGGCGCGTGATACTCGCATGTGGTTTTGTTGACCTGCGCAAAGGAATTGATGGACTGGCTCAGGTTATCGGTTCACAATACAACATGAATCCGTTTGAACAAGGAACCCTTTTTCTGTTCTGTGGAAGGCGTTCAGACCGTATGAAGGGTCTTCTCTGGATGGGGAACGGATTCCTGCTATTATACAAAAGATTTGAGGACGGTTCTCTGACATGGCCAAGGACAACACAGGAAGCTGCAGATATCACCGAAGAGCAGTTCCGCCTCCTGATGCTGGGCCTTAATCCTCTCGACCTGAAGATTAAAGAAGTCCATCCGGCAAAGGTTTTCTGAAAAGTATTGTGCAAAACAGAGAAAAATTTCTGTTGTTTTATCGCATAAAATCTGCTTATGGAAGCACTTTTTGAGATGTTGTGAAAGCACGTCTGCCGCCGGTATAAGTGTGATGTAAGTAATATTTGAACCTTGAAAACTCTATATTTCCTCATTGTATATGGGCAGGCAGCGCTGTTTTAAGCATAGGCGTTTTGCCGAAAGGCAAGATGCTTACGATTCGCTGTTTCACTGATTCTGTAGTATAATCAGAGACAGTAAAGGACAAGGAGCGGAGCAATGGGCAGCAAGCATACACTGGGTGAATTGAATAACTTAAGCCGTGAAGAGTTGATTACCATCATTCTCGGTATGCAGGGACAGCTTGATGCGTTGAATGAAAACATCGAGAAGCTTATTGAGCAGGTACGTCTTGCAAACCAGCAGAGCTTTGGCCGCCATACGGAAACAATGGCATCCATTG